>JACCDX010538656.1_pt1 | contig 300248 bp, 289 predicted proteins | sample 7449681 | NCBI WGS metagenome assembly JACCDX01 (sample SAMN15323450, study PRJNA562643) | freshwater metagenome | isolation source: river surface water | place: USA:Blue River Watershed | collected 2017-08-18 | reverse complement strand
GCGAGTGCAAGTGCAAGGGCATAGTGCAAGGACAAAAACACAAAAAACATAAACACCATTTGACACTTTGAAAGACATATAAAAAGAAACGGAAAGTATTACTGACGTAGGTCGGTAGTATTTTTTCGTGTTACATAGGCCTGTCTTGTTAATAATTGTGTGTTACAATAGGTGGTGGTTTACTTGCATCCAGAGCATCTGTTGGCTTAAGGATTCCCGCTGCTACTTGAGCTGCCAACTCATCTGCGGTAAACTTGATTGTAGTATGGGTCTTTTTGCCAAACATACCAAGTACATTAGATAACATGCCACTACCATTAGATCCATTCTGCTTAATTGCGGCCTCTTGTAGTTTACGTTCTTTTTCGCGTATATCTTCATAGTTCACTGCTTTATAGCGCGGTCGTATAGAACGCGAACGTGATGATATTGCATTTATACCTGAGGGACTGGGTGCAAAGAACATTGGAGGTTGTGCAGAAGGTACTGATTCTTGAGATATATTAGTAATTATATCCTTTGAAGGAGGATACTCATTAATATCATTGCTATTTAATTCAGTATTTATAATAGGATCTTCATATGTGATGACAGGAATATCAGATGTGATGGCAGGGTTATTAGATGTGTTGTTTGTATCATATGCGATGAAAGAGGTATCAGTTGTGTTGTTTGTATATGCTGTTATGTCAGTAATATCAGATGTGATGACAGGAATATCAGATGTGATGACAGTATTTGGTACAACGCGTCGTCTGTAACGCTTGCGTGAGTTGATTTTTTTTTCAACCTTCTCAAGTTTAGACTTGAGCAAGAAGATCTCTGCCTGCTGTTCTACCATCAATGCCATTAGTCCATGCAGCAGGTCTTCATATGCACTAGGAGAGGTATTGCCGCAGTTCAAATGCAAATGAGCAAGGTTATGTTTTATCTCAGAAACAATTAGTGGTATACGATTCATTATATCAGGACGACATATGGATGCCTGAGAGAATATTGATAATTCATTTGAAGAGGGCAGCATATTTAGAATATCCGAAAAGAAAGTCTTATTAACGCAAGGCTACTTAAAGGAATATACTGCTATTTTATTTCAAATTTTAGTTATATTTACATATAACTATTATAATCTGTATCAAATTGTATGGACTATATAATAACTAATATCAATAACAAAAAAATTGAAACCGCATGCAGCATATACAGTATTATCACCCTTCTTTGAAAATGGCGTCTGTCACCACTGGTTTTACTGCGTACTATGCACACAAGCGTGCAATGCGATCAGCGCAGCGTCTTGCCCTAACAACACCAGCGCCTACCAACTGCACAGGTTGCGGTGGCACAAAAGTCATGAAATCCACCATAACTACAATCAGCCTGGAAGGCGAATCAACAGAAACCAGTGAAATGCCGTGCTTCTATTGTAAGGATGGAAAGAATACAAAATCCGCAATAGATATACTGTACTCCAAACTTGTATGGTGCAACTGCAAAAACAAGGAAACTTCATTCTTCCTACGTGCAGCAGATGGAGAGCGTGTCTTCGGTAACACAACCTATCTGTGTGGATGCTGCGGTTTCGTGAAGCAATTTGGATAACACAGCAAACAGCAAACAGCAAACAGCAAACAGCAAACAGCAAACAGCAAACAGCAAACAGCAAACAGCAAACAGCAAACAGCAAACAGCAAACAGCAAAAACTATATTATATTTTTCTTAATAGACTATACTATATACATATAGCACAAACACTACTTTGCAGTTTCCATATCTTTCCACATTTTATCAAACATATTCCAGATACTAGTATTATTATCACACTGTCTATCATATGCATCCATCTCTGCTTCTTCTAGTTGTTTCTGCATTTTCTCACTGATTTCTGCACGTTCCTTGAGAAGATGCTGCTCAAGATCATACAATGTATTATCCTCTTCATACCACCCATCATGAACAGTAGAAGTAAATGTGAGTGCTGTGTCTAGACATGTGAATGGTTTAATTGAACTATCAATACATTCCTTAACGGATTTCTCCAGAGAAGGGAGTGTAATACAACCCTCTACAAAATATGTTGCTGTATGTGTTTTTTCATTGAGAGTAAAGGATACCGTCTGAGTTGCTACCTGTGCAAATCGTTCATCCAGGATTGCACTAACCTGACTGCTAGTAAGAAGAACTGTTCCTGTCTGTTTGTACTTTACTGTAACTGTGTATTGTAGTACTTGTTCCATGACCTCCGTTAAGACACGTGCATTCCAGTACGGTACATCATCCACAACAGGTGAATCATGTGCAATAAGTACATTGATCGTTTCATCTTCATTAATATATCCATCTTCTTCTGTATATGTTCTCTGCAGTTCATTACAGAAATTGTAGAATGCACTAACATTCCCCATAATAGTGCATCGAACACTATCTGCCCATACAGAATCATATAGAGCATCGCTCATATCGCACAAGATGTGTACGAGAGTATCGATCTGCTTATCAGTGAATGCCATTGTATAACACAAATGCACAAGAGTATACAATACTTACGAGAAGCTGCATATTTTCAATTTTTTATAACATGTGGCTAATAAAAATGCATTAATATATTTTTATTAGCTGTATAATATAATTATAGTTATTAGAATATAATTTTCTTGGGAATTGTTTTGATGTACATCTTTACGATAGTCGCCTTTTGTTTATAATGTAAAGTATCTGGTGACCACCTATGACTGAAGTATAGTTTATCTTTGTTTGCAGGATTATTATACCACTTCAGAAATCCAGTAAATAACCTTTCATCATATTCTAAACCTATCTTTTCCAATTCTCTCTTTAGATTAGTTCTAAATTCTACCATAAAGATTACCTCTAATAAGACATTATTATCAAACGATTTTGAAGGAATATCAATACCTCTACGTTCATATACATGTTTATTTCTATTAATATAATCATTTACTATAGAACACATTGTTCGTCTGGTCTTTCCTATTATTTTACAATTTTGACATGTTGTATCAAATGTATGTTCCCAACATCCAATATTATCAGTTGAATAATAATCGTAAATAGTCTGATCGTCTTTATTTACATCAAACCATTTTTCAAAGATCTGTACAATGTTGTTCAATTCTTCTTCTGTTGGATTATACTTTTTTAACTTCTCTCTGAACAATGGCATTATATATAATTTTTCCGTTTCTTCTGACCACTTTTGAGGCGATCCTTTATAATCACTATCATTAATATCATCTATTTGACCTGCATCAGGAATACTTTCACTTTCACTTTCACTATCATAAGTATCTTCCATTTTGTATGATTTTTTGGGTTTTGCGGCAAGGCGCGCAGAGCGACGTTGATGTATCGAAATCATGATATTCTGTAAGTAGTAATTGTATATATCTTACAGAATATATTGTTTGTTTGTTTGTTTGTCAATTTTTTATTGTCAAGAAAAATTGTAACTATGTCAACGCTATACTTAGAATAACGGACATGTATATTCTATTATCATTTGTATAGTGTTATCGAATAACAAAATCATCTGACATATCAATTATCTTTTTCTTACGTAGTCTGTCAGATGACTATACAGTCAATTTGTTTTTAATTAAATATATTTATATAAATTCGATTCAATATCTTCTTCTTCTGAAAGAACGGTAAGTGATTTTACACCTGGCATGTTACGAATATAAATAAGCGCATTTTCACCAAAATAATATCGAGTAAGAACGGCTTCATCTAGATACCAAAAATATACATTCTTATTTTTCTCGTGCATATCTTTTGATGTTAACCAGCGAGAATTAAGAGAAGTTAAACATGTACCACTCGGATTACCTGTTAGTCTATAATGTGTTTCTAATTTACTATCACTATTTTCATCTTCAAATTCAAGACGAACATACATCTTAATCTAATAACATTATTATAATATTACTTTATATTGATTTATAAATTTGATAGGTATTCTTTCATAATTAGCATCGTATCTCGTACAAAATGTTGTCTCTCATTCTCTCAAATATAATAAGTATTTGTATATTCTATACTACTGCTTATTATGTGTTGTGGTCTCCTTTGATATTTATTGTAGTTACCGCGGCACTTGAACTTGCGCAAGTAGGTCTCACCCGTTATTTGAATATTATACATGTCGTGTCATTCAGTGATAAATTAAATGCGATCATTATACACTGTATGACATATATTATATATTTCATTATACTTAAAGAAAAAATGAATAGTGTGCTGTATGCTATGTTATTGCTGATATTTCTGGTCGAGTTTCAAGTTTGTCTGGGTAGATATATTGGATTATACAAGTTCTAGAAATAAAGTTCTAGAATTGCACGTAATTAGTAATCATCTGAACAGCAGTAACCAAAGCAGTTTTCTTCAAATGGACAAACAAAGTTTGCAGGTGTTCCATCTTTTTCATAGTAGTACTTCTTGGGACCATCTACAAATACTCTGAATCCATCAGAGAGGGTACCAAAATTGGTACTAACAGTTGCACATCGAATATCACGTGGATAATCTGGTGTCCATATATTCTTTTCATTGCGATAAAATTCTATTAGTCGAAAACGACTGGGTTTGATACTATTCTTATGAATTTGAAGCATACCATTCGTCATGAGATATATACATCCATCATCATCAACTTCCTTGATGTCAAATCCCAAACAATCATCAATGAAGAGTTTAGCACCTTTGCTATTAATGACTTCCTCCATCCAAGGAATCTCCATTAGTTCGATCTTATTGAGTTTTTTCCAGGCACGTTCTGATCCATTAGTGATTTTGAAGGAATCTTGTGTGTATGTATCTTCATCATATGTATGATACATGAACTTCTGAGCCATCTTGTGATTGTGGATTGAACCATCTTTGTAAGAGAATGTACGAGGCATCTTGTACGCAATATAACTATGTTTGAAAAGTAATATAATCGGGTTATGCTATTTTTACGGTTTCAATTTTTTGCAGGCATAATACTTTAAATATAAATACATAACTATAGATCTATCTAAAAATTGATTAGGGGGGACTATTACATATATTTAAAGTATAATATTATATTTTAAATATATAATGTCTTCATCTAATTTGTATAAAGATGATAATGATAGCACAATGAGACAAACGAGTGTTAAAGAGCGAGCAAATGAAAGCAGAGCATCGTTTCATGCAGCATATAGAAAGCTTATAGAACGCATTGCCATCATAAAAGATCACGAAGTGGCTGTTGTAGATGCAATTCGTGCATTTTATGTTATTGTTGAAAGAGAGGGTCTAACTCTTGAAACAGAAACATCTATTGTTGCTATGGATAAAACTGAGCGATGGGATCTTCTGTGTAAGCTAGTGATTGAAGTTATTAACCGTGACTTATGTGTCTATGTTAGTACAGGTATCAACCCAAAATATGCAAATACATATAATACACGCCTTCAAGAAATTATAAATGAAAATAAGTATAAAGATTAAATAGTACATATGTCGGTCCAAATTTATTGTTCATAATTGATATGAAAAACGTATGATATTTATATAATATCTTATAATTTATTATATAAATATATCTAGAACTTGTATAATATTATTCAGATTCTAGAATTGCACGTAATTGATTAATAGTAGGTATTGGTATTTTTGCTTCAGCTTCCCAAGTATACCTGCGACCTATACTTTCCAATTCAAAATGAGCTGGGAAGAATTCAGGTGCTGCTTTTATAAACTGTGACTGTCTGCTGTTTTTATCGATGAGATTCCAACTGGCTGCTGGCAAGACGAGTGCAAGCTGTTCAATTGGTTGTAGGGGCGGCTGGCCCTGTATTAATGGGGCTGCGACGGTTTCTGGAAATTCTTCTAATAGATTTGTCCAAAGTGGTGGTAGGAGCCATGAATAAGACCAATCCATTGCTGTCGCGGCACCTGTGTAATATTGTACAATCCATGCCATGGAAGCGAAGTACGCGGCGGCAGCCTGTTTTATGGCAACTGTTTCTGCTCCTGGTGCTGCAAAGAATGCTGTTTGTGCATAAATGCTGCGCCAGTTCTTCTTCAAATAGAGTTCAGCAGCAGGATCGTCTGGATTTGCGAGAAAGATTTTTTCTTCGCGCCATTGAAGTGGGAGTTCTTCTTCGGCGTTTCGTGCAACAGTACGCCACTTCTTTTGTATGGTCTCCAAGAATCGCTGTTCTTCCACTGCTGCGAGCTGTTTGAATAGGCGACGCCAGGGTCCTACATTAATAGTATTTGTATCGCGGATGAATCGTTCTCCACGTTCTGCAGCGGTTTTGAGCCATCCAAGTAGGAAATTATGTCCTCCATCCTTGATTTTGAATGTAAGTGATGTAGGAAGGAAATCATTACCAAGAAGCATCATTGCGGCACAATAATCTTCCATGATGATGCCCTCTGAATCCGTTAAATGTGAACGTAGGCGATCAATGGAAAACCAACAATACTGTTCTTTGCCTTTATCATCGCGCACTACTTCTCCATTCTCCATATCTTCACGATAGAGCCATATAGGTGTTGTACCTGTTATACCGAGTGCCTGTGTCCATAGGAGTAATACAATGAGATCGCCGTCGAGACCGTATACAACGTAGGGTTTTTCTGACGGTTCCTCTAGTTCGCGGAGGTATTGTAGGACTTTATGTTCGCCTTCACCTGGTTCATCGGCTGAACTGAGAATCCAGCGACCCTGTTTGCCTTCATCGCTAATCATTTCTTCGAGTGCTGTGCGAAGTCCCCGCATAAACTGTGTACCTGGAGTGATTGCATTGGAATCGAATGCGGGTGATGTCTGTGATGTGGCCGCCGCAGCAGATCTGAAACGGCGCATACGTTGTTGACGAATCTTTGCCATTGGTACAACACCATCTACTGCGATAAATACTCGTTCTGCACCGACACTTTTAATGACACGCATTGTATATCGTACAATATCATCATAGAGTCGTTGTGTCCATTGATCCTGTTCATCTTCTGTAGGCGGCCATGCAGCACGTGCAGGATCGCGAAGTACATGATAAATGAGACAGTTAAAGTCCATTAGGAAGTGTCCAACACCTGATGCAACGACGGTGCCAGGTTTTGATTTATATAGTAGGCCACCAACACTGCCGACGAGTTTACGATAATATGAAGGGATACCCATGATGTATAATTTATAGTAAGAATGTTGTGCTTCTCAATAAACAATTGTGTGTATTATTTAAGTTTATAAGGTTGAAGAATGGACGATACTTTCAAACAGATTTCGGCGATTATTAGGGAGACTATAGTACCTGTAGTAAGTGAATCAGCACGTATAACCCCCGATGCATTACTGTATGGTACAGGCATACTTTCATTTTTAACGCAGTCATTACCGCTTGCTATCCTTCTATTAACAATTATAGAAATAACAGTCGGTTGCAGATTAATGGGTGGTATGATACGTATGATACGTCCTGATTTGATGGCAACTGTACAGCAGTCCTGTCGACAGGGATTTCCAGAGACAGGTAGTTTGGCTGCGTTGGCAGGTGCAATGTCATTTGGTGCAGCAGCTGCAGGAGGAATACCGCATTACACAGTTGTGCTGCTGACAGGTGTTGCGACGTATTTGGTGACGGCCATGATATATAAATTAGATACATTTGATGCTCTTGGAGAGAGTTGGCAATCACGTATACCTACATCGATATCTCTTATTATTGTGATAATGGCAACATTCATATTTGGTTTATTATCATATGGATGCATTACTATGGGAAATCTATTTATGTCACTTGGTGCAGGTGCTGGGCTAGGTTTAGTGTCATTTGTATTGCATAATACGGTGTTTGGCCCACAGGCGACGAACTTCCATGGTGTTCCTTTGTTGCTTAATAAGTTAACGGAGGGAGAAGCTGTATATGTATGTGGGAAGGGAATATAATCCGAATAAAAATGCTGGATATTTAAGACTTGACAAGAGTTGCCCAATTATAATCTGATATATTAATTTTCCATTTATATTTAATGATAAGTTCTAGTATACTATTATCTGTTAAAAGACTCAAAGGAATATATATTTGTGTTGAAATAGTTGTTGAAATAAGTGATAAATAATATTCTTTTGTATACATTTATGATATACTATCTTATATCATAATATTTTTAAAAATGCTGTATTTCCAATAAAAATTTTGTGGTATTTGTGATTTATTTGCGCTAATATATAATGATTACAAGTGATTGGTATCATTATATATTAATATTGAAGTTGGCAACATCTTCATCTTCGATATCATTGTTGCTGTCTTCATCTTCATCTTCTTCATCTTCATCATCGACGTAATCCCCATCAAAGCTTGCATTTATATATTTTTCCATATATTTATCAACATTATACTTAGGGTCTTTGATGGAATGCGCGTATATAGTCATAAGTTCATATCTATCTAATGTCCATCTATCTTGGATATCAAGTCCTTGTTCAGATGAGAGCCAGTCATTGTATTGTTGTAGAGTGGGTGTAGGGAGTTTATGATTTGCAAAGATCTTCTTGAGAAGTTTCTCTTTTGTTGCATTGTATCCTTCTCCATTGAATTGTGTGAATGATTCGCGCTTTCTATCATATAAGGCTTGAAGAGTAGTGTAATATTGTGCGTAATCATGTATTAAATGCGAATCTCTTACATCAGAAGTAATATGCGTATATAATGAGACAGTTTTATATCGAATATATTCTACATACTTATCTATTGTATACTTTGCACTAGCTTCATACACATCAGGTATCTGTAAAGTAGTTTCATTATATTCTACTTTCTCCAAAATATGGTTGTATAGAGAATGAAAGAATTCTACAAGATTTTTTATTTCTGTACGATCTGAATCAAGAATTATTAATTTGGTAAGAGGATGCAGTACAACTTTTTCAACATATAATACAAATTTGTAATAAGGAAGTCCATGATACCATACATTAATTGCGGATGTATTAATCTCTTCATCATCGTCATGATTATTGACGTATTTATTATAAAACGTATTGTTGATTTTATTGAATGTTTTTTTATATACGAAGGGTACACCATTTTTACGAATCTGGATCATATCCGCAGTGATGATGGACATGTTTGCACGCGGTGATGATATTATAGTATATTATGAAAGTGTGTAATATGTTTGGAGGGACTCATGATTTCAATTTTTCTTGGGTATGAAGGCGGCATCATATTTTAGTAATTGAAGCGCGCATTTGTTCTGTCAAAACGGGTACCAATAGATCATATTTATAATTATGTGTATTTAATGGAGATTGTGTCAGCTGCTGCAATCCAATAAAAAATTGTGTGGTATTTTTGTAATTTATTTTGCGCTAATATATATAATGATTTGGAGATAATCGATATCATTATAGATTAATATTGAAGTTGGCAACTTCTTCATCGAGTGCTACATTCGTAGTACCGTTGCTCTGAAAAGAGTTATTGATGTCTTTGTCGTTGTCCTCATCATAATCTTTATTCATTTTATACGGATCCCCAAGATCATAATTGTCATAATCTTCATCCATTTTACGATTTAGATCTTTCTCATAATTATATTTCGGATCTTTTACTAATTTTGCATATACTGTCATAAGTTCATATCTATTTAATGACCATCTATCGTGAATACTAAGTCCCCATCCAGATTCGATCCAGTTTGTGTATTTTTTTAATGTAGGTTCAGGAAGTCCGTGTTGTGCAAAGATTTTCTTAAGAAGTTCCTCTTTTTTTGCATTATATTTATCAATGTTATACCTATCAGTACTAAATGAAGCATGCACTTTCATCATTGTATTACGTTTTCTGCTATATAAAACATGAATAAAATTCAAACGCGGGTGATATGGATTATACTCATATATTCTATTAAGTGATTTTGTTCCGCTATATATACAATGTTCTTTCTTAGATTCAGCATATTCTGTATATTTATCTGTGATATATTTTTCACTCGCTTCATATACTGTAGGATTTTGTAGAGTAGTTTCATTATAATCTACCTTCTCTAAAACATGATTATATAGTGAATGAAAGAATTCAACGATATTTTGGATGTTTGTACGATCTATATCAAGAATGATTGATGTAGTAATGGGGTCTAGTATAACTTTTTCAAGATATAATACAAATATCCAACAAGGAAGCCCATGATACCATACATTTATTGCGGTACTATTCAACTCTTCATCGTTATTGAATTTGATGTATTTATTATAGAATCTTGTGCAAATATTTGCGAATGATTTTATATAGATGAATGGAATGTTGTTTTTGCGGATGTGAATCATATCTGGTGTAATGATGGACATTTTAGTAAACGCGTTCACTGATTATGTAGAGTTTGTATTGTTTGTTCATGGCACATCGGTTTTCAATTTTTCGTCTTTTGACAACAGCATCATATTTTAGTAATTGAAGCGCCCATTTGTTCTGACAAAACGTGGACCAACGGGTCGTTTTTATAATCATGTATGTATTTAATGGAGGTTATGCCGGCTGCGAATAGTATGCGACAGCATATTATACAGGGATAATGCGTAATATATGCAGTACATCCTTCACAGCTTGTTCCGCGACGTGCACAGTCAGCAATTGCATTCTGTTCTGCATGTACAGTGGCTTGTTCATGTCCATCGCGGATAATTGAACGATGTTCGCATCCTGGTAGGAATCCATTATATCCTTGACTGATTATACGATTATCTCGAATAAGTATGCAGCCGACGTGGAGTCGCTCACATGGACTACGTTTTGCAGTAACCTGCACAATCTCCTTGAAATAATCATCCCATGTAGGGCGCTGTGATACTGCTGCTGTCATCTTATATTGCATTAGTAGCCAGATTTTAAAGTCTATAAGGTAAAAAAATTGAAACTGAAGGGAGTGCATGAGGGCAATGTATTCGAGTCTTGCATTCGCAAGACCGCCGTTTCTTCCTTGACAAAGGAAGAAATCGAGTTATTAAAGGTATTATACGCGTGTCAAAGATGGATTGCCCTATTTGCTGTGAACCATACACAGCTGTCAAGCGTCGACAGATTGTTTGCCGCGGCTGCGATGAATCTGCATGTGCCGAGTGTGTCCAGAAATATCTTATGATGATCATTGAAGAACCCCATTGTCCTTCCTGTCGTGTGGGGTGGTCGAATACATTCTTGCATGATGAACTCTCCTTCTCATTCATTAAAAATAAATATAGTGTGCATCGTGCTGAGCTACTATGGGCTCAACAGGAGTCCTATTTACCAGCAACACAGGAGGCAATTGCTGCTGCAAAGACCAAGGGAGCTGTAACAAATGGTGCTATTATTACTGGTATCTTTGGTATGGATCCTGCTGAGCTAGTGAAGAATAAGAAGGTTGTTCGCAAATGCCCTGTGGATAACTGTAAAGGATTCTTGAATGAAGTTGTTGTGGATGATGTTGTAGAGGGTGCTGGAGCTGGTGCTGGTTCAGAATCTGTAATAGAAAAAAAGATATATATGTGTGGTCTCTGTGATAGATATACATGTATTCGTTGTATGCAGCCCCATAAAAAGGATGAAAAACATAAGTGTAAGAAGGATGATGTTGATACTGTTGCACTGTTAATGAAGGATTCAAAACCGTGCCCAAAGTGTGGTGAAATGATTTCGAAGTCATTTGGATGTGATCAAATGTGGTGTACTGCATGTAATACACCATTTAGTTGGTCTACACTAACTATCATTAAAAGTGGTACAATTCACAATCCTCATTATTTTGAGTTCATGCGTAACAACCCACATAGTATTCGTATAAGGCCACTAGAAATTGTTGGATGTGGTGAACTTCCTCAGGCGAATGTATTAATACAGAATATTCGAACAAGTTTTATTAGAGATTACATACACCCATATTATTATAATCCATATGATATAGAAAGTAGAATTAATAAGATATATCAACATATTATACATGTTCGTGAAGTAGAATATGAAACTTATAATCCTACAAGACCAGAGGGTGATTACTTGCGTTTGAGAGTTGAATATCTATTGAATATGCAGACAAAAGAGGATGTACAACAGTGTATTGGAGAGATGTATGATACTGATGAAACAAAGAGAGCGATTCGACCTATTTTAGAGACATATGTTGCACTAGCAACAGACATTCTAATGGAGATTAATATTGAGGAAGTTCGCAAATATACAAATAATGATGAAAAGAAAAAGTATTTGAATGATATCCTAGATAAATATAAGCCTCTTTGTGAGTTTATTAACAAAGAATTGGAAAAAGTATGTATGACATATAGATGCGAAATTCCTTATTTAGATACGTGGGGATGGAATACAATGTCATATTCAAGATTGAAAGCCCGTGATCGTGTTGAAGTAGTGTCAGATTATGCACTTCGTCCAAGGGTCAAGAAAGAGTCTTCTCCTGTAACATCTGCAATAGTATTCTAGTGCGTGTTGATCTAAAATATATTATATATGTACATCTATATGAAATTTTTATTGTCTACCTTGCTATTTTCTGCGGCCTTCGCATCCGCCACATTTTTTCAAGATGCATTTAATCAATGGATGCGGCGTCATTCAATATCATATGAAACTGGTCTAGAAAAAAGATATAGATTTGCCATGTTTGCAGAAAATTATGTGAATGCTATGGAAGAATTTCTAGCATCTCCTGTTGCGGATGTACTGACTATAGATAAATATGAATGTATGGATGACGATGAGTGGAGTACATTCTGTTTCATTAGATGAGAATATGTCTATTATTTTGATGTATTAATTTATTTATGTCTCTTAATGTAATCATGGCCTGGTGTACAATCATAGATAGATTCATCATAATCTTCTAGATTAATGTGGTTTTTATTAAAAGTACGTAGAAGATGTGGAATTACTTTGTGGATAAATATATGTGCTTGATCTTTCGTCCATTCAAGACCGTACTGCATTTCCTTTGGATAAAAGTCATAGTCATCAATATATAAAATTAGCATTAAAGATTGCGCATAATCGCCATTCGATTTGATATAAGTATAATCTTGCTCATATTCAATTCTATACTTTTTCCCATTAGTATGATTAAAATACATAGTATACATACCATAAGTATACTCGTCATTTCTATTATAGTCAATATCAATATCTATTTTAGTGCAGCTAAATCCTATAACAAAAGATGTTATTATCTCATCATCACACTCAATTGAAGATATTTGATTATTTGCTTTTTGAATTAAATAATTTTTAGTCCTTGTTTGTTTCAGGGTATTACAAAGTGTTATAATTTTGTTGTAATCGTCATTTGAAAGTGTTGACTTATTGATTAGATTTAGAATAGAATCCATTTTGATGTATGGTTTAGATATATAGTATATTAGATGTTTACTCTCAAGATATAATGTATGGTTTCAATTTTTATATCTTATTAATATATTAAATTTGAATATGATATATATATTGTGTATTTATAACTATACAATATGAATGTCCCACTATTTTACGGAAAAAAAGTATATGATGTCTCTGGATATCCAGATAGAATTATTAAATATTTTGGAATAGATATAACAACTGCAAAAGCGCAGAATGAATTGAGGCTGCATCAGATTGGCGCGGCATTAGGAATATCGCCGAAAATACATGATACAAATATTAATCAAGTTCCACAGCCTGCTCCAGAGGATTATTATATTATTATGGAGCGTGTACATGGATTAACTGTGGCGGATTATTATGGCGAAGATATTCCTGATGCTGTATGGAATGAGATTCGGCGACTGCTTCGAATCTTACTGGAAAATGGTGTGGAATATATTGATATATCTCCATATAATTTCATGGTCTGTGAAGCAACGGAGAAAATATATGTAATTGATTATGGGCATGCACGGGAGATTAATTGGTTCTTACGAGAATTTCTGGAAGGAGCTAAAGCATGGAATCCAGATTTTACTTAGAGAAATATACGAACTAATAAATAATATATATGATTAAATAATGGTTCCTATTGTCGTATTTTTATTTCACAGGGATTTACGTATAGTTGATCATAGACCATTACAAGCGGCATTGAATACTGCTGCTGCAATGAATGGAGTTGTTCTCCCGCTTTTCATTTTTGAGGATGAACAGGTGGGATCTAGTGCTGTCCGTTCAGAACGATCCATTAGCTGTCTTATACAAAGTCTCAAAGAATTATCTAGTGCTTTACCTGGAGGATTATGTATAATGTATGGAGCTGTAGAGAAATGTATAAAGGAATTAGCTGCATCAGGACGCCTGGCTGCTGTTTTTGAAACTCGTGATTATACACCTTATGCTGTCCTACGTCAGAATCGCCTGTCTACCGCCTGCTCTGCCGCTGGTTGCCTGTATACTGCGACCCCTGATCTATATCTTCATGAACCTGGCAGTATATTAAATGGAACTGGACGCCCCTATCAGAAATTTACACCATTTTATGAAGCTGCTCTCAAAAAGACTATTGCACCTGCATTAGGAAAAGTTGCAGGTCCATTTGCTGACAAGAAGGCAGTGAAACAGCTGTCACAGTATACAGTTGAACAGGTGGGAGGCAGGCTTGGAGTTAGACAGGAGACAGGCAAGGCAGGCAGGAAGGCAGGAGAACAGCTACTCAGACAGCTCCCAAGACAGTATATTGATATTCACGATGATCTTACACAGCAGCAAAGTGGACTTTCAGTTCATCATCATTATGGAACAGTATCTATAAGAGAATCATGGTGGGCTGCGGAAAAACTTATTAAGAAAGGTGCGACGCAATTGAAAGGATTTCAACGACAACTCTTATGGCGTGATTTCTATGCTCATTTAGTGGCAGCATGGGATATATTATATGCCGAAAAATATGGTGGGCTTCATGAATGGGTTGTAATTAGACCGAAGTTATCTGCGGAGAAGAAGAAACTGTTCTTAACATGGTGTCGTGGTGAAACAGGTATACCACTTGTAGATGCTGCAATGCGTCAAATGAATACTACGGGTTTCATGCATAATCGTGGACGATTAGTAGTGGCTTCTGTGCTAACACGTGATTGGGGTATTCCATGGCAGTGGGGAGCAGGATATTTCGCGGAGAAGTTGGCCGACTATGATTATGTACAGAATACAATGAATTGGTTGCATGTTGCGGAACATTTTCCATTTTCCCAGGCACCTTTCAGACGACATGATCCTTATCGAACAGCGGAAAAATTAGATCCAACAGGCGAATATATTAAAAAATGGTTAGTATAATATATACAATGGAATGTCTAGAGTGCAAGATTATATTAAATGAAGAGAGGTGTTTACTCACTTCATTTATTATATATGATAATAATACTAAAAAAGTTCAGCTAAAATATAGATATGAGTGTCCGTGTTGTAGGAGTATAATTGCAATAAGATAATTACTCTGCAGCTTCATTGAAGTATGCAATCATTTGTTTAATTACTTGCATTTCGTCTTCGGTTGGTGCTTTACCAGGGAATGAAGGAAGTGGTTCAGTGAAACGATCTGAGTTTGATGTATTTTTTGTAGTATTGGATGTTGTATTTGTTTTAATATTGCGTCTTCTAGTATTATTTAATGCAGACATTTTCTTTGAAGAAATATTTATAAGCTTCTTATTGATAACAGGTATTATTGGGTTATTATTTTTCAATTTTATATTATTTTGTATTTTGAGTGTAGTATTACTTTTAAAAAGACGTCCACCTTTCTTTACTGTCATTGTTGCAACTGTCTTCTTCCATTCCATAAATTCATCAAAATTATCTGGGATTTTCAAATCAGTTGGCATAACTACTACAATTTTTGTATTACCTTTTGTACCAATCACCATATATCTATGATATGGATTAAATAGGATTTCTTCTTCTTGTTTATGTTGCGATATATTTGTAATATTCATATATTGACATGCAGGATGTACATAGAATTTATAAATTTTAGATGATCCACCAAATCCAGTTGCAGTTGCTTCGCATGTTGTAGTTGATGTGAAACTATTAATATAATAGAATTTTGTATAGTCTTCTTGTAAATACCATGTCTGTGTACCACGAACTACAATAAATGGTATATGGGCGTTTATTGATTTTTGAAGAGCATTATATAATGTAATAAAATAATAATACATTAATTGCATATTATATACTTTCTCTGAAAACTGGCCATTATTTGGGTATTTATGTGCTATAATATTGAAAATTTTTTCGTTAAAACGTAATATATTTACATCTGGCTTCCATAAAAATGGATTAATATATGAAGAACCTGTACCAGTATACCAGCTAATTACCATTTGATCAACATGATTTAATGAAGATATTTCATGAGGAGGAACGATATTTTTAGTTAATACTAATGGTAAATTATTTTTTCGAATTGTACTTACAACATTTTTAATATTTGTCATATTTATTTTATTTACTCTTCTTGATTGATTTATATGAGTTGGTACCATTTCAGAAAGTTCATATAATTGCTCATTTGTAAATGCAGTTTTTCCTGTTGTTTTTGTACGCTGTGTATTAGCTGGAACAAAATTATAGCCTTTCAAAAATGTATTGTCTACAATTTCAGCAGTAATATCTTCTGGTTTCTTTGTTTGTGGATGGTTAATCCATATTTTGAAACCACGTGAAATATATTTCTTTGCACGATTTATTAGCACCGCATTTTTCTTGAAAAGTAGGGGGAGATAATGATTCTCAATGAATCCATACATACTTGCAACATGATCAGGATGTGCCATATATACAGTTTTACCATCATACCAATTTTCACAGAATGTTAGATCAAAATTCTTAACGACATTTATGGGTGTTGTTGATTCATTTACTTCCACAATATCCATTTCAGCATATGAAGGTTTTGATCTGGAGAATTTGGTGACAGAGATAATACCATTTTTCTTGAAGAAGAATCCCATTGAATCAGATACAACATGTTTTACAACTGTTGTTGCACCAAATACTTTTTGCATTTCATTTCTAAATCGGTGTGCATTTTTCGTCGGCACATATATATCTATATCAACCGACTTTTCATCCTTGAATTTACCGATAGATTTTAGAATAAATCCACCACTAATTATTGCATTATGTGTTGTTAATAATTCATTTATATGGCGTACAATATCAGTATTATTTGTTTTACCTGGCTTGAAAAATGCTGCAATGCCTTTCTGAACTGCTTCAATGAACTCAGGAGTCTCTGTTTCTTTTACTGTATTTCTGAATTGCGATGAATTGGTCCATACAGTACGTTCCACAAGATAATCGAGACGATCCTTCATTAGATTGTAGAGTTCTGTATCGGTTGCTGGTATTAGTGCGAGGATTTTATCGTAGTTTGGAATGATTAATTCTTTAATTTGACTGTCAATATCAGTATCTGTTAGATCGCCGAATATTATGGAGGCTTGTGGAGCAGCTTTTTTATCACGCATTGTATCGAGTTCTACAACAACTTTACCGAATGACTTCTTGCCGCCTTGTGCACGGAATATGAAAGTACCGCCATTATCAATACGAAATGGAGTAATCGATTCATCATAATCATCTATAAGAATATTATCCATATCTAGACCAATTACATCCCAATTAGCAAGAAGTGCATCAACAACGAATCCTTTTTGTAATTTTTTTTTAGCAATGTGAAAGTCTTCAGGTAATTGTGATTTAAATTTTGCGAGTGATGTACCTTCAATAAATTCTAAAATAAGAGCTTTATTTTTTTCATCAAGTATATGATGCGGTACAGGAATACCTACAGCTGCATATATATCATTAGCCAACGATTCATATTGAGTTTGTTTAAATCCACCGAGTGCAGAGCCCTTTTTTACGACCCATTTTTTGTCGTGTGTGTTTTTATGTAGTTCAGGACCAGTTGAACCAGCGAGTTTACTGACAAATTGTAAAGGATTATCATTTCCTACTTTCAATTGTACTGATGGTTTTGTTTTGGCAAATATTGAATTGGGAAATTTGTTTTCTTCTTTTTTAAGGATAGGTTTATAATTGAATGCAGGATTAATAGATTTTGTTATAGTAGTTGCGGTATTTTTATCTGAACATAAATCTGACATTTTCATAATTTCTGCAGATTTAATTTTAGCAGGTACTAAATCTAACGTGGCTTCATTAAAACCATATTTTTTTCCATTATCATATAATATATTGTTAACTATTTTTTCTAATACATCTTTCAATGATTCTTCATTACTATTTATTATATCTTCTATATCACTATGTATTGCATTATAATGTTCAATTGATTCTATTGCCAATATAGGATATTGTTTAATATATCCTATATTTCTATTATTAAGGATATATGAATTATAGTTATTTTTAATACGATAAATATAGTTACTAAAACGGAATCTATTAGTAGTTAATATTTTAAGCATGCATGGTATAATATTATCATATGATTGATATGTTGCTAATTGTTTATATAAATCAATTATATATGATATAATATCAGATATATCAGGTATTATTTTTTTATATATATCATATGATATACTCTGTTTTACTGGTTTTATTGCATTATTTACTTTATTGTTGCTATTGCGGTTATTGATATTAGTACCTTTGCAAAATGATACTATTTTCATTAATAGTGATAAATTTATTTTCTTAGGAACAGTAATAATATCATCTTCAGTGAGACCAAAATAATCAGAATCATTAATTAAATGATATACAAATTGTGATAATATTTGTGAAAGATATACTAAATCATTTGATTTATAAGCATTAACGATTTCTTGAATATCCTTGAATATTAAATTATAATTATATTGTGGTGAAATAGGTAATAGAGGATATTTATTGGGATGAATACTTTTTTTACCATTTGTATGTATTAAAAAATTTTTATGAATAATATCAATATATGTTAATATAAATTCAAATGATTTAATATTATCAAATACTTTATTAAGACATCCTGTTTCTACGTCATAGTTTCCAAGTTGGTTATGTAAATCAATTAGAAATGATAAGAAATCAGATATATCGGGCAGAAGTTCTTTATAAACTTCATACGTTAATTTGAATTCTTTATTAAGTTCCATCTATTATAATTGACTCATTATAATATATTTCAAAACCCATTTGATAGAAAAAAATTGAAACAGGGATAGATATAAAAGATGCTAGTATAATTCGGCAAGAATATTAGTAGCGTATAATAAAATGCGTATGCGGTTTCAATTGCCTATCTATTATAACCATGTTGAGTTGGAACGTGAGAAAATTAAATATAAGTTGCGGCTCCTTGAAGATGAACATGACCGTTTGCGCAAGGAATCGTCCATGTCATTTCATCTTGGTTCACATCATTCAATGAAATATTACATTCATAAAATGAACGTCATTTCGGCGAAAATCAAGGCACTTCGATCCAAGCGTATTCGTTGCCCTCCAAATGGATCATATTGCATGAATTGTTATGTATTGTATGATAAGGCATGTAGTGCATGTGATAATCGTGGGTGTGTATTAGAAGGATTCTGCAATGAAAAATGTCATAAACAATACTATAATGATATTCGTGATGGCGAAGAATTGGCAGATGATATTAATTGGCTTTTCAAATAATTCCTCTTGGAGGAATTATTGACTGGAGGCTTATTGACTCTTTCAAATAATTCCTCTTGGGGGAATTATGTACTCTCTCAAATAATTGCCTTTGAGGCTTATCGACTCTCTCAAATAATTCCTCTTGGAGGATTAATCATCTTATCATACTCTTTTATAAAATATTCATTCATTTTTGTTATATTTGTATAATATGATAAATAGTAACGACCTCCAGAATTATATATATAATCCCCAAATGTATCATCTACATATGTAATGAAATCTTTAATATTATTCCATTTAAGAACCTGCATAATTTGCGGTATATTATGGAATATATAATTACCTTCTCGATCTCTTTTATATAGGGTTGTTAATACATCTCTAATATTTTGGACTTGATTTGGTGCCTGCTTTTGAGCCTGCTTAGACATTTTGTGCGTTATAATATTATATTATATATATTAAATATCAAATTTTTGTTTATAATATGGAGATCGAGTTTAAATCAAAAGGGTGGAATAATTTCAAAATGAAGAAGTCTTCACAAGTGGGAAAGTCACCATTGAAAGATCTCTTTGAACGACATGAATCATGTTTATATATTCGAGGTGATTGTACATTTATCTCTAGTGAAGATACAACAAGTGAAGAACGCCGTCCTGTTGTAACTGTAGATATTGAAGGAACACTTGTGAGTAGTGCATCTTGTTCAAATAAGATTCGAAATGCAGAGGATTATGTATTTCTTGGAGCTAATATATATAATAAATTGCAACATTTATATGATAGAGGTTTTACAGTAGTATTAGTGACGAATCAGATAGTGAATAAGTATAATACTGAAGAGTCTGTCAAAAAGAAAATTAAATCAATATATAATTGTTTGTGTAGAAAGTTGGATTTTCAGCCATGGTTATTTATTGCAACAAAGAAGGATAAATATCGTCGGCCTGCAGAAGGTATGTGGAAGCTATTTTTGCAGTTATCAGCCATTGTGCCAACTGCAATATATCATGTAGGTGATGCAATTGGTGAGAGCGATCCATGTCCTCTTTTCAAATGGGCAGATACTGATACATTATTTGCAGCGGCGATAGGTGGTATATTATATAGACCAGTGGATGTATTTTGGGATGATTATGAAGCGCCTCGTGTATCTGCAGAACAAGAGATAGTAATTATGGTGGGGAATCCATATAGTGGTAAGACACGGACTGCGACAATGTTACAGTTGCAATGGGGAGGTATAACGGATTTAGATGATCAATTAATGATGTCACCGAATTTCTATTCAGTGATTGATATGAAGACTACTACAGTGGAACATGCAAAAGACCGAATATATAATATAGTGAATTTAGAAGGAGGTTCTCCAGTAATTGATGGATGTAATCTAACGGTGGAACAGCGTCGTGTCTTTATTGAAGAGGCACGACAGTATTGTATACCTGTGCGTATTTTATGGCATATACGAAATGGTTATGCATGGAATGTAGCTGCTGCTGAAGGCAAATCAAAATATGATAAAGAGATTTATAGAGCCTATGCGGAGCATTTTGAGCGTCCTACGAAAGCGGAAGGGACAGTGGAAATAGTATATGGATAATATACTGGGCTGTTATAAATAACGTTTATATTATTCATTATTGATGGGTACAGATGTAGTATTTACTACAACATACAAAGATGAAGATGATAAATACAAAGTATGTATATTATTTATTAATAATGAAGATAAATTTGATAAAACTTATAATTTTCGTGGAGGTAGATATAATATAAGTGACAATAAATTAAGACTTTCTAAAGAATCAAAAAGAATAACTAGAAAAAAGTATATAATAACTAGTAATATGTCACTAATAGATAAATTTAAAAACATCGAACAATTTTCACCAGAAAGACATACTCTTGATTCTATTTCATTATTATGCATAGTATACTATCAAATATGGACAAGTGGTAATAAATTAAATAATAAATATAAAATAAACAATTCAGCTGTATGTAATTATATTGCTTCAATATCAGGTAGTTATAATAACTTAATAAAACAAATACATAATATAATTAATTATTATAATGATATTGATATAGAACTAGCAAATTGTATAAAATCAGTTGTATGTCTTATAGAATTAATTAGAATATATGAAGTTGATTTAGGAGAATCATTTGGTGAATATCATCCTAAAATTATAATGCGTCATGCCACTCCAGAAATTCTGAAAGAATTAGAACAATATCCTGCGTCTATGAAACCAGAAAAAATGTGGAAGTTATTAAACGATGATAGATTTAATCAGAAGAAATATACTGCCATATACGAAGAAGTGAATCATTGTGCTGCTTGGGATATTGATGATTATAATCGTATTATGATGTATATCATAGATAATAATTTAGATGTATATACCACACTTCAGCAATTAGCTGGCCCATATGGTATTCAAACAACCGTGAAATCTATTTTGGAGTTCTCACAATTCCCTTATGAAAATCGAAAGAGTAATACTCCAGAAATGAAAGCGCTGGTTGATACAATTCATGCATTGCCTCGAAATGATAATATGAAAGGCTGGAAATATATCAAAGGGCGCGTTGAAGATTATCTTCAGGCAACATTTAAGAAAAGACTCATATGGGAAGCTAAATTCTGGTAATGAGAATTGGATTAAGTAATATCTAAAATATTATAGTATATTATATAATATGTTAGATATATTACCTATATTAACAGTTGATTTTAGGAAGGATATAACAGAAGATGTATTAATTAAACAATGTCTTTTATGGTGGAGAACAGTAGATAGAATAGAATGGAAGGATGCGAAGAGCGCTACAATATTTTTCAAGAAGGAGGAGGATGCAGCTGAATTGGGTTGGTTACTATCAACACAGTATGGATATCGTGTTATACAGGAAATTGAGTGGCATGAAGAATATCGTGACGCAGTTGAAGCAGCATTCAAGCGGCAGAAGGAATATGAAAAATGGTGTGCAGAGAATTATAACATAACCTTCGCAGGAATATCAAGTGATCCTGAATATGAAGCCGATGATAATGATTATAGCTGCGCGAATCCTATGATTAGATTCTAACATGTAGAATCCGTAGAAGTTACTGCAAGTGTCATATATTTCCATAGCTGTGCATCGACAATGCATATAGCACCGCCATTACGTTCATACTGTGTAGTAACACGATTAATATCACTGAAACATACTGTATCGCCTGTATTAGTCGCTGTTACTGCCCATTTACTGTGATCATCGTCGATTGAGAACTGTGTTGGAGTAGTTCCTGATGCATATCCGAAATCTACTGTCTGCACATCTACTGTATTGTATGGAACTGCTGGCTGACAGACAGGTCCCTCGAGTGTACCGTGCTGCCAGGATTCGACAGTCAGGGGTTGTTGCAGGGCAGGGGCCAGACAGGCAGCATACAGGTCAGCATTCCAAGCAGCTGTCTTGGCAAACAGGCGTTGCTGCTGCGCAGCAGCTATTTGTATACAGGTTGCAGTAGAATTATATGAACCTTCTATAATATTATTTATTGATACAGTGGTTGCAGTAAGATTTATACTATATTCATAAATCTGCGGTAAGACATACATCCATGCTTCAACAACAGTATTAATATTGGCACTAGTACAGAATAAATGCTGACCATATGTCCATGTATTAGATGGAATACCTTCATATGATGTAGATGTTCGTGGACCACCTGTAGGGAAGTTGGGGAGAGAATGTTGTATGAATATCCCTGTTTCTTTGGCTGTTACTTCTACAGGAATATCATCATTTATTACATCATCTGTAGGACCTGTTGCCTGACTACTACTACCTCTATCCCAAGCCCAGACACCTTTGCTGTGTCCTACTGTGTAATTATATTCTTCCTGTCCAATATATTCATCGTTATATAGTATATAATTTGATGGAATATTCCATAGTTGCTGCATAGTATGTGTTAGAGCTCCCTGTGTAGTATCATTTAATGAATATGTAGATAGGACGAGACCAGTTTTTTGATCATAGTAATAATATGTGCTTCCTTGTGGGAGTTTGAATATAGCCCAATAATCTGTGGGCTGTCCCTGTTCATTGAGGCATTGTATGGAACTTACTATAGGAATCATAGTGAAAAGTGATAAGGAAAATGAGAGTTTTTGGAGGGATCTCATTTTCTTATGTTGTGCGGTTTTATTACGGAATCATACAAATTATATACACTCCCTTATCATATTATATTTTCAATTTTTAAAGGGGTTTCCTCGTTTAAAAGTAAGTGGTCAATTGAATTATTATCTAAAAATGATTATATATATCTATTTTTGAGTATTACACCATTATCTATTATTTTTTCATTATTTCTTGATATGTCACTATCTATTGATATGTTATCAAATTCACTGTTAAACTCATAATTATACTGTTTCATTTTACAATAGTAAGATATACAACAGTATATATTCATACATATACTTAATAATAATATGGAAATTAGACATCCTATAATAATTTTTATTGTGTACTCAGATGTATCTATATATACTTCTTTTGCATTAATACATGCATTTTTTTCATTAATACATTCATCTTTCGCACTAATTAATGCTGCAAGATGTTGATAACACTCTATATATTTATTCTGTAATATTATAATATCAGAAGGAGATTTTGATACTAATGGAGTAGAAGAGTTTGTAGGATATATTATAGTAAATATAGAACTCGATTGTGTCATTGATGCACTTGATGATATTGATGCACTTGATGTCATTGATACACTTGATGATATTGATGCACTCGATGATATTGATGCACTTGATGTCATTGATGCACTTGATGATATTGAAGCACTTGGTGTAATAGATGGTATTATTGAAGTACTTGGTGTAATAGATAGTAATATTGAAGTACTTTGTATGTATAACAAATATAATAATAATTTAGTTAAAACCATATTGTATATTATAATATTATATTATATGCAACTATTTGCTTAATGACATTTTTAATAAGTATGTAATGGACAGATCTGAAGACAGTATTTGATCCTCAGATTCACGCAGAAACCAACCGAATGTACGACGGCGACGAATTTCATCAAGAGGGAATGCAACATAGAGTGCAGTTGAAGGAACAGCAAAATGGAGTTGACCTTCTGAACCAGCTGCTAAGAAATCCTCTGCTTGTAGACGCTTCCCACCATTACGAGCTAACTCTGCTTGTGGTAATAGTATTACAGTTGTTTCATGATCCTCGGCTATACCAACATACTGTATAAATGCCCATTTATCATCATAGCGAGCAGCCGCTCCACCTCCTCCTTGCATCACTACACGACGTGCAGCATCCTCCAATACACTGAATATCTTATGCTCCGCTTGAGGTGACCATATGACACGGAAATCGGGTACAGCTGTTCCCTCCATACCACACGTCAATACAGTTTGATCTGTACCGAAAAATACGGGTTTGACAGGATCACATACAGGTGCAAATGTAGCAAGTGAAACAATGGAAGGATCTACCCAGAGACCACCATACTTTTTGAGAATAGCCGCACGAATCCAGGCAATATGATGTGGTGCAAATGTCATTGCAGGACGACGCATGGGTTCAGGTATCTGTTCCCATCCGCCGAGCTTCTCGGCCACTGCTTCAATACCTACTAGTGCCTCTACATTGAAGTCCTGTCCATTATAACGTACAATAGATTCGTATGCTAGATTCAAGTATGGGAGATTCAATGCATGTGATGAACGTGCCATGAAATCTGACCATGAACGTGCATTTGTTTCACTGGAATCATAGAAAAGCCATAAGGTCGGGCGATGAAGACCTTTAGTAAGAATATTACGGTCGGCGAAGGGATTCTCTGTTGTTATATTGTTGGCCATTATACTCCCGCCAATAATTGCAACGAATACGAGGATCGCTGCGGATGTCCATATAGTTGTTTGTTGCATTGTTACTTAATTATGGGGAGTATTTATGTCTTCTTATAAATTAAAATGCGAACACATCGGCGACGAGTATTACGCGGCAATACAAGGCGTGCATACTCTACGCTTCGCCAAGGAGGTAAATTACGATTATCGTATGTACGTTTTGTTAAGAAGAAATGTAAAGTATGTAAAACTAAAAAGCGACGTTATTAGTAGCAATGGCTAACAATCATGGAGTGCATACAGACTTTTAAGAAACCCGCGCAGAAGCAGAACCATATTAAAGGGGAATGCAGAAAATGTATACTTTCCTTGGAGAAAGATATATTACGAATAGGTCGACAATGTTTTGAAGAAGTATATTGGTCGACAATTAAACGTGTATTACATAAATGTGATATACAGCGATCTATATTTGTTTTTTCGGAGCCTTCTTATGACAAAAGTAATATACTTCATTCATGTGACTCAGAGCGAGGAGAGCTTCAAGGATTTATACTAGTTCGTGATGATCCCTATGAAGGTGCAAGATGGCATATTGAATTCGTGGCAGTTGATCCGCGATTTGCAGGAAAGGGAATAGGTAATGTGATGATGAGTGCACTAATTAAAGCCGCCTCGCAAGCTTGTAACACAAGCCTGCAAGACTATAGGCTTTGGCTTCATGTTGATGAAGATAACTATCCAGCACAACATCTATATAAAAAATATGGATTTACTGCCGTGCAAACGGTGCCCGATGATTTTGGATATATGGGATATATTATGATTGCTCAGATTTAAAATAATTGTATATTGTTACAGTAAAAATGGGTCGCAGCAGTTTTAGTAGTAGTAGTAGTCGCAGTGGTGGGTGGGGTAGCAGTAGTCGCAGTAGCAGTGGTGGGTGGGGTAGTAGTGGATGGGGTAGCAGTAGTCGCAGTTCAGGATATTCATACAGTTCTCCTAAATCACCTGTATCATATTCTGCTCCTGCTCCTGCTCCTGCTCCTGCTCCTGCTCCTGCTCCTGCTCCTGCTCCAACAACGCACACAGTAAAAGTGGAACAGCCTGGATTTTTCTCAAATGTTATGCAGGGATTCGGTCTGGGTGCTGGACAAAGTATAGCATTCAATCTATTCAAACCATTCCAAAGCAGTGGCAGCGGCAGCAGCATTGTATCCAGTACTTCTTCTATAGCAACACCTGCAGCAACTCCTGAATTACCAAAAGAATACGTACAATGTATGAAAGAATATGATAATAAAAAGGATCTCTGTAAACAATATTTGGAAAATGATGATTAAATTATAAACCGTTCATATAATATAATGAAGCACAAAACACAGAAAGGACGCGGTCTCTTTGACAATAAGACCTACAAATTATATCTATATTTTACATTGGAAAAATATAGCAATAATAACAATAACAATAATTATGAATTTAATGAAGAAAATAATATAAGTAATACCGAATCCGTTAATATTTCAAATAATGTCAAAGGACAACGTATAATATATGCGTCTTCCGCTGAAAATACGGAAGAACTTCAAGAATTATTAGAAGATATTCTTCCCAATGCTGTAGATACATTAAAGGGATTTGCCGAAATACCACAGCATAAATTATATAATGAATTCTTCGACAAACTACAAGTTGTTGAACCTATTAAATATTCTTTCAAATATGGCGTCATGAGACCAGGTATAATGGTATCATACAAAGGAAAACGTAGCGTTATCGATGCAGCCATTTCACGTAAAAATAGTGATATACTTGATCGTATTGCATATGGTGGTGATGGAGATGAGATCTTAGGACAGGAGATTGAATCATATGGTTATAGAGATGCCCATAGAATATCATTCGAACTAGTTACTAATGGGGGTGCAAAGCGGCGAACAAGACGGTTACACAAGATAAAGCGTAAATGAACCTTTGAACATATCCAGTGAAATTGTAATGGTACCGAGTTTATTCGAAGTAGTGTCTACAACTCCCTCAATCGAGTCTTGCATTCGCAAGACCGCCGTTTCCTCCTTGACAAAGGAGGAAATCGAGGGAGTGATAACGGTGCTGCATTCGCAGCACTCGACTGTTCCTAAATGAGTCACAATATATTCCTTATTATCTTCATAGAATTCTAGGGACGCTGCATCATCGATCACAAATGTATATACTGTTTTATCAAACTGCTTGAGACCCCACGCTTTCCTTGCATTACAAATTTCACGATTCATTAAACGTAATGTATAATCTCGTAGTACCTGCGGTGTATCATTATGCTCATAATATGGTTCCTTAGCGGGAGAATCCCATACTATGTCCATAACATTTACTTCCATTTGAAAGGCGTCCATTAGGTCTTCTGTGAGTCGTGGGCGATTAACATATAGACGTTCTACGGGTTTCTTCGAAGGAATACGATCTTTTTCTCGCATTAAACGAACACGTTCAATTAGTTCGAACATATAGGTGACTTCTGTGTCATACTGTGTATTATATGTGGGCCATTGACTTTGCAAAGGATGTCCTGTATTGCCTAACATAGACCATACATCTGCGGCCATGAATGGAGCAAATGGAGTTAGGAGTTGCGTAAAGATGTGCACTACATTCCAGAGAATACCTGAACCATGCTGACGAATATGTGTTCGTTGAATACGGAGATATTTATTACAGAGTTTATCAACGAATGATAGGAGACTATCAGTTGCTCCACGTACATTATATGTTTCCATAGATTGTGTAACATCTACAATGAGTGTGCTAAGCTCGCCCAGAATCCATTTATCCATTGTATGTTCTATTGTCCAATCGCGCCGACCTGCACCATTTTCCTTCCAAAAGACTGCAGCGTTCTTGTAGGGAAGTAGACGCCGCAACTGTTTAATCATATCTTTCTCCGAAAACTTCAGAGATTCACCACATGACGCCGGCGAATTTATCAAATACATACGTAGTGCATCGGCACCATATTCACCCACAACATCCATTACATTTCTATAATTATTCAGACGTTTCGACATCTTCTTGCCATCTTCTGCAAGAACCAGGCCACATGTAACTACTGACTTATATGGCGCCTCCTTCTTCAAGATTCCCCAAAGAACCATCAAAGTATAGAACCATCCACGAGTTTGATCGAGGCCTTCTACAATGAGATCAGCCACTTGACCACCTACAACAAATGGTACACATCCACTTTCAAACCAGCAATCGAATACATCATCAACACGTTTATATATGCGACCGTCGCGTTCAAATGTATGGGTATCAATACTATCTCTATGAAGATCTCCAGTGAATGCGGATTCTTCTAGACATATGAAATCCGTGCCATCTGTCCAAATGGGAATAGGAGTACCGAAGATACGATTGCGTGAGATGCCCCAGTCACGTGCATTTTGTAGCCAGTCATTGAATCGACGAGTACCAACATGTTCAGGAAGCCAGTGGACGGACTTATTGTATTCTACTAGTGTATCACGTACTGCTCGAACAGATACGAAGAAACTATTCATTGCTCTATAGATTAGAGGTGTATCTGTGCGCCAACAATATGGGTATGAATGTTTATAGTTTTCTCTGGCAACAAGGTTCGTTGCTGTATGGTCTTTTAGCACACGTTTTGTAGTATCTAGAACAAATGTACCTGTATATGGTCCCCATTGAATAATACCATCGTCATTAATATAGCCATATTTAATGGGAATATTGTGGGCCTGTGCAATACGCAAGTCATCTTCACCAAATTCTGGTGCAATATGTACAAATCCTGTACCTGTTTCTGCGGATACATAATCATCTGCTACGATTGCATGTGGTGCACCATCGAATCCTGTATATTCTTTATTGATGAAATAGGATCCTGATGTGTTGGTAACCTGTTTGAATGGTCCGTTCTGTTTTGCTGCGACTTTCTCAAATGCTACTGTGCGATCAGTTGCGATCCAGAATTGCCTGCCTGTTGTAGTGCTTTCTAGAAGTGTATATGATAAGGTCTCATTAATACATACTGTATGATTTGCTGGTAGTGTCCAGGGGGTTGTAGTCCATACAACAATATTTTCAGGATTTGTTGATGATGGTGAATGAATAGGGAATGACCAATATGCAGCAATATCAATGACATCTTTGTAGTTTTGTGATGCTTCGAAATTACTGAGTGATGTGCCGCACGCCAATGAATAAGGTACCACACGATATCCATTAGTAATATATCCCGCTGTCCAGAGTTCATGGAATACTTTCCATACAGTTCGCATGAATCCTTCATCGAGTGTTCTATATGAATCCGCATCGTTGACAACACGTCCAATTGCACGATATATAGGAAGCCATGATGATTCACAACGCGCTACGAAATCTTTGCAAGTCTTATTATATTTCGCAATACCATATTCCACGGCATCCTTCATTGTCTTCAGACTTAGGGCATCATTAATACGCATCTCAATTGGTAGTCCATGGCAGTCATAACCAATAGTGTTTTGAATATTATATCCGCTCATATATTTGTAATGAAGAATCGCGGATTTAACGCAGCTTACGAGGATATGTCCATAATGGAGTGTTTCACTGCTGACAAATGGAGGTCCGTCAACAAAATGGAATGTAGGTGCATTTGGGCGGTTAATGTATTCCATTGTATATGATGTGTGTCTTGTGCTGATTCAAATTGGGATATCTCAATTTTTTCTTTATATGAATTAATATGAATAGATCTATTGGACAACAACAGCGTATAACTGAAGCGGATTTCACCGTTATTGGATGTGCAGGTGGAGGTACGAATGCGAAGCATGTTATTGGTCAAAATGGCGTGAGATATGTATATAAGAAAGGTAAGAATCCAGCGCATATTATGAGTGAAATTCTGGCATACAAATTGTATGCAGCAGCAGGAGCACCAGTTCCAGCAATACAGGAGGTATATTCTGCCGCAGACAAATCCCGTATTATAGGAATGTTAGTGGATTTCATTGAAGGTGATTCATTACTTGGTATGGGTAAGAAGATACCGAGTAAGGTAATGCAGCAGATTGAGGCGACATTTGTATGGCATGCATTATTTGCCAATTGGGATGCAAAGGGACGTGATAATTATATATATAATCCCACCGAAGGGAAAGTATATATAATAGATTTGGGTGGTGCACTTCAGTTTCGTGCGAAGGGTGATAGGAAGGCGGTGAATGATTTTGGTGCAACAGTGAAGGAGTTGAATAGTCTTCCTGAGCGTGCTGATCGATTCTTTGGTCGTCTTCGTGATGCAGTAATCAGAGCACAGGTAACATGCCAGCAGCAGTTGCCAGCACAGGAGATTTTGGCAGCAGTTACAGGTAATCCACAACTTTTTGAGACGGCACAGGAGCAGCAGGCATTTGCTACAATTATTGCAGCACGTCTACAATTCTTAGACAGTTATTGCAGGACTATGGCGCAGCAGCAGACTACTGTTTAATATATAGGAGCCATGTAGAATATTCTGAAGGCAATTTATCCTCAGTTCCTGGTATAGGTGTGTTCCACCAATCATCAAAAGCTCCAACAGGTATAATACGATGTTCTTCTGATCTTATTATATCATTATAAAACATCCATTGATCTGTGTCATCACATGCAATATATGATACATAATGGCCTCCTGTATTACATATAACAGTTACAAGACGATATTCAGATTGAATAGAACTCTTCGTTTTCAGGGACATATATTCTGTAAGTACAATAGGTGTTGTAATGATATCCAGACCATTAGCTGAATCTCCTGCCATTCGTTCAATATCAATTGGAACTAGTTCACCGAATCGTTTATATTGAAATGTTCGTTGCTCCTGTCTTTGTACTTTCGTCAAATATTCGTGTATATTTAATTCAGATCTATCGATGAGATCAAATCCACTGAATGCAATATATGTTGCTGATCCTTCCATTTGATCAAGGGCCGGTTGTTTCTCCATATATCTGATAGTTTCTGGTATACCGAGGAGTCCTACAATAAATTGCCATATTTCGGATATACTACTGAAACGTCCTTTCTTGAATATGGTACCTCCTGGGCATGATGTAAGTGAAGTACGAATATCTTCGCGTAGTTTGGATAGATCTGTTTCTTTATCACGTGTATTAAAAGATTCTTCAAATGCATTTCGTAAATGTGCACGAAGATATTGCATCTTTTCTGCAACGAGTCGTTTCCTTTTCAATAATGGTAGGGATTCTGTATTATATTCCTTTGCAACATTAATTTGTTCATTAATTGTATCTAATGCGGTATCAATAATACCATCTATTTGTTTATTACTGTGATGTAATAATCCGAGTAAAAAAGAATCGAGCCAACAACTATTTGCAGACCATTTGAATGGTGTCCATGTAGCTGGTTCGGTACATTTGAGACCACCACGTTGCTGTTTCCTTGTTTTCTGGGAACGGCGTGTATGATTTTTCTTTGTCACCATATTTATTATTGATCAATATTTAATTGTTTTCGTCCCCATTCCACAGTAGCCGCAATTTTCTCTTCACTCATTGGTGTAGCATACATGCGGAAATCAAATAGAGATCCTTTGAATAATTCATCTTTATTATTGTATTGTGAGAATGCACTGGTCCAATTAGATTTTCCAATATAGTTATGTGTGGTTTTGGAAGTTTGTGGGAGATGTCCTGCTGCATGTTTGAGTACCTGTCGGCCGTCAATATATATAGCTATATCGGGACGTAATGCATCATTATTTAGTGCTGTAACTGTAATATGTGTCCATTTTTGTAGAGTGACTGCTGAGGGAACTGTTAAACGCATTTTGCGATCCTGTGAATCCCATATTTCATATATGAGATCCGCTTTTGTAGATGGTGCTGCTGCTACAACAGCTTTTGGAACTGCGCGAGTTGCTGTACGTTTTCTTCCTATTACCTGTGCTGTTGGACATGAAAAGGGTTTCTTGGCTGCTGCTTCCTGTGGTGAAACAGTTGTTGCATCCTGTGCACCTGTAGGTGCGACAGGTACTGTTGCTGTTGCCGCGGAATCACATATTAATGTAGGCAGTTCCTGTTGAACACCTGCGGATCCTCGTCCAATTATACCGAGGAATACATTATCCACACCACCCCCATTACCGAAATCGAAGATGCGTGCATTATTAGTGAATTCATCGAAATATACCCAACATGATACAGCTCGCATGAATCGTAGAGGAATCTGTGCGCCGAATTGTAGGGATCCAGAGCCCGTCTTTGATGCTTCACCGAGACGTAGGAATTGATCCACACCATTGAATTGTATGCCCTGTGTGGGTTGATCACGAGGTATATATTCACTGGTACGGATGGTACCTGCGAGCGATACAGATGCAGCACGTGAATAATCCACGAGATCATCGCGCATACGAAGCCATACCATAGCGCCTTCATAAAATTGCACTAATGTTGCAATATCCGCGGGCGGTGAACTGTCAGTTATAGTGGATTTAGAAAACGCGGTTTCACCTGCTTTATAGCATATAATTTCGGGTGCCTGTCCTGAGTGCGGTATAATACTACAATATTCTGCACGTCCATCACCATTGACATCGCGCATATAATCATCTCGTGATCGTTCTAGTCCTTGCCGAACAGATGGAGATCTATATGATACAGTTGCGAGTCCTTCAGTGCCGGCAAGTGCACATGCAACGAATGCATCCGTATCTTCGCCGCCAACAGGTACAACAGTACGACAGAAATCATGTGCGACACCGAGACGTTGTACATCAGTATATCCAGCGAAGTAACGTGGATCACGTCTATAGCCCGCTTCTTCTTGTTCTGCATCGATCCCTACATCTCCACGACGTGGAACGAAGCGCGCCCAAAAAGCACTATCGCCTACAGGAGTGAATCCCTCACGAATTGAAGGGAACCATGCCATAATTAATATGACTGATATTACAATAATACTTATCCATAATAATATATATAGTATATGATTATTATCAATCATCTTATCATACCTGTTAGATATTTAGGGTTATATCTATCTATTTCTCGCTCTCATAAAGAATTCATACTGTAGAAAATAGTAATATAGGATGCAGCAGATGCAAGGAGGTTCTCTTATTGGAAAGGGTGCATACGGATGTGTATTTCGTCCTACTTTATTATGTAAAGGGGACGGTAAGGGTGTTAGACCATATAAAAGTACCGGAGAATTGACGAAGGTATCAGATACACGTGATGCAGAGAGGGAGATAGAGATGGGTGCAGAGGTACAGAAGATTCCGCTGTGGAAGAACTATTTTTCGCCTGTATTGGAGTCTTGTGGTGCAGCAGGTGTGGGACAGCAAACAGATGCCGATGTAGGTGATTGTGATATAATGCAGGATAAACCTGCATCGAAGTTATCGCTACTTTCCATGCAATTTAGTGGGGAATCTATAGTGCAATATGATTTGGGCAAGATAGATACTGTAGAGAAATTCTGGAAGTTTGGTAAGCATTTATTGGAGGCTGTTGCGCTGCTTACATTGAATGGTCTGATTCATAGGGATATGCATCGTGGTAATGTATTGGTAGATAAATATGGGATACCACGGCTAATTGATTTTGGTATATCTCTACGTTATAATGATCCGATGGATCAAGTGAAAGATGAGGTGTTGCATGAATATGATCCGCATTATACTCAGGAGCCACCAGAGGTGAATTGGTGGGTATTGGATGCGCCAGAGAAGAAAGTGGGAGATTTATTGGAGAAAAAGCCGTCGGCTGCAAATGCTCGTTCTGTGTTAGGTGTAACAATGAAGGAGCAGGAGGAGGGTGCAGAGGAGTTATTTACGCAAAGTAGGAGTTTCAGGGCGCGTAATTTTGCGGAATTCTGGCGATTATATTGGTCGAAATATGATGCTTGGTCAGTTGGAGGAGTATTGACGGCGGTTCTGAAGAATATTCAGGTTGGTCCGCATCCAATAAAGGTGACACCACAAATGAAGGGCGTGATGCGTGGATTATTAGAGGTGAATCCAAATAAGCGTTGGGATGCAGTTAGAGCATTGGCTGAATGGGATGCCGAGAATCTTATTATTACCCGTTATGGTGCACGCTGGTTAGCGAAAGTTAGGAAGTAGGTCTATCTGTTAGAATATATCCATTCATTCGTTCATATACTGGCACTCCAGTATGTTCATAATCAGTTTGTAGACCATGTTTATTGAATACAGAATGAAGCATTGCAACGGGGCCTCCATTGGGTAATATAGGATCTAAAATAAGTATTTGATTACCAATAGTGGGGTTAATGGAATATCCACTAATAATGGCATAATGTTTAGCGACACGAATAATTATAGGATATCCTTCATTTATATTGGATGTAATATGTTCCCATGGGATAGTCTTCGATTTGAATGTGGAACTAATATATCCGTGTTGTTGTAAGAATGTATATGGATCACGCATACATGACATATTTTTATTTGTAAGAGGTTTATTTAGTTTATTTATTGCAGCAACAGTTTGAGCAATACCATGTTGTGGTAAATCAATATTATTATAATATTTTATAATAGCTTGTACAACAGCGGAATAGCACCAATTTGGTCCTTCTTGTTTTTGTAGTGACTTAATTAATACATGACTATGTGGAATATTCATTTATTAAATAATCTATTAATTTTTGAGACAGTTGAATATATTACATTTAGAGTGATTACGTTTCTGATATTCGGCAATTTCTTTTTCGAACATATCATCTATTTTGAGGTATTCATCGCGAATATATATAATTTTATCGAAGAGTTCCTTCTTTTCTTTTTTGAGAATATCCAGTTTCACTTCAAGATCCGCAGTAGATTTAGATGAACTATTTGTAATAGTATTCTGTATTTTAACGATACTATTTAGTACATCTTTGAAAGCGGAGATGAGTGTTGCTTCCTTGTTTTGTATATGTTTCACTTCAACGAACACATTTGTATTACATGTAACAGGGAATCCGAAACGAATCTTCTCAGGTAATATGAATTGATTGGTTTCTTTTACTTCTTTGACATTTTTTTCTGTATTTATGATAATTTGAGGTAGTTCATTAGTGACGCCTTGAATGAAGAGCATTTTACCAGAGTTAAATACGAGTTCTGATTCCATTTTATCGAATTTGTATGCACTAATACGATGTGCTTCTGCTCGCGCATCGAGTTTGAGATAATTAATGACGGCTAATATGAATACATTGAATCCACTGAGACAGCTGACAATAATAGGTCCTTCTGTACCATCTTTTAATAAGAGACTGAGTATGCTGCATAATGCTGTAACTAGAATGGTGGGTAGCATTAGAATATTGAGGCGTTGTTCGCATATACTTTTGGATTCAATGTATAGTATTTTTTGTCCTTTGAGATATGTAGCAACGAGATCGCATATTGTGGAATAATGTGATTCGGAATAATTATGTGTTTCTTTAAGTATATTATGTACATCATTAATTGTGAATATTTCGGCATTAATAATATCCATTTTTGTTTCGAGTTGTGTTCGTAGTTTTTTTGCGGATGTCGTAGGAAGTTCAATAATAGTATTATCTGTTAATTGAGATACATCGGATGATACTATTGTACCCATATCAGATATGATAGTATTCGTTGGAGTGTCACTCATTGTTTTATTGTATATTTATATTGTTTGCTGCGACGGTGTCGACGTCGTGTTTTACCACCGATGGCACGTGGTGGTTGATCGCGTCTAACGCAGTAATATCCGCAGAAGGAGGAGTAATTGAGGGGTGATTTGGAGTCAGGATAGTATCTTGCAGCAAGATGTGGAGCCCATATTTTATTTCCTGCAGCATCACGATCCGTAACTGGTGTTTCACCTGGTTTATGTGACCACCATCCATCAGAATCTTGACGATATACGTGAAAGTCTGCATGTGGATCAACAACAAATGCGATCTTCGATGTTTTTGGGGGACAGCGATCCGTAAATTTAACGGGACCAACAATAGATGGATTATCGCCGAGAACACGTGTAATAATATCTGAGCATGTATGTTCTAGAGCAGGTGTTTTATTTATGGAGCTGACACCAAAACGTGGATATCCAGCAGCATAACCAGGTTGTGCAAAACCGCGATTGCGTTGTCCAGATTTATCGACATGTCCAATAGCATATGCATAACAGTTATGTGTTTTACGGAGTTCAGGAGTATTAAAAAAATCGGGGTTATATTGCGGTTCTACACCGGTTAATGGAGCACGAACAGGGCATTTCTTTGAAGAATGTTTTGAACAAAATGGTGATCCTTGTGTAATTTTTCGTTTACATTTCGGATCACATTGGCATTTTAGTGGTTGCTTCGTCGCCAATGATTCTTGCTGCATTTACTATTCATTGTTATTTAAAACGGAATGTATAGATGCCACTTCATCATCGCTATCCTCATCTGATTCAATATGATCATTTGATATATTGAATGTTTTATTTGCAGAAACATCGATAATGACGTGGTTTCTTTTATGTTGTGGTGTAGGTGGGAAGAGGTCATTATTTTGTTGTATGGGGGGTGGTGCAGCAGTTCTTGGATATGTTGTGTGTGGTGCATTTATAATGGGTGTTTCAGAACCTATTATACTATTCTTCATGGTTTGTATGAGGTGGGTAAATTTTCTGTTTGGTACAGGTGATAGAGGTGTATCATCCTGTGGTTCAGGTGGTGTTAGATTATCTGTATTAATATTATTATCGGTATATATATTTTCGTCAATTGGTGGCAGGCGATTCATGAAAGGTGTTTGTGTCATACTTTGTGGATGTGGTGGTTGTAGTTGATTATTTGTGGGTATTTGTTGATGTGTAGTCGCAGTTGTCGGTGTTGCAGCAAGTTTAGCAAAGGAGGATGGTTCAGAGAGTTTGAAGTATTCTTCTTCGACCTGTTTCATTTTAATTTTCTCGATAGCATGGCAGAAGTATAGGAATTGATTAGCGTGTGTAGGAGTGCGTTTATTTTTATTGAGTACACCAGAGTATCTTCCAGTTAGTTCTAGATACTGCCATCCTTCTGTTTGGAGCTGTTCAAATGTAGTATGTAGGAAGTAGTATTTCTTGTCAATTTTGAAGAGTGTAAGAATACCATTACTGATGGTGACGAGTAATGATACACCCCAAGTGAGCCAATACATTTGTGTTTGAACATTATTAGTATCGATAACTGTACTATCGGAATATTGTATTGATAGTATGGCAGGTACTAATAGGGAGCCTACAGTGACAATGATACGTGATGTATGGAATATCCAGGAGTAATAGCTACAGCGTATTTTGAAGTCATGTAGAACGGCGAGGTAGCGTCTTTTGAGCAGATTCTTCTGGTATTCGTTCAGTTCAGTAGTACGATTGATGATTTCGTCGATTTTAGGACCATATTTTTTTCTTTTACATCCACGGAACATACAATAGCATACCATTTATTATATCGCAACACAAAAATTGAATATGGGGATGGTGTAAATATCCGCGACATGTATAGTGGATAAAATGAAGACGAAGACAATGACTGCGCTCCCTTATGGGTATGCACCACTTTCATATGAGTGGGCAACGGGGCACAATGCAACGGATATAGTATATGTTCATCAGCGGATATTTCAGCAATTTGCTGCACGAATGGACGTGGATGGGGGTGCTTTTATATGTGAATTGATATTTGAGGAGTGTCCATTTGGTAGGTATAGTACACCGATACGTATTGGAGGATATCACAATGAGGAGCCTGATATTATATATACACCTGATTGGATGATTGAGGCGGCTGGTATTGGGTTGGGTGATGCAAATAATGTGACGATCTCTACATATGAGGAGGAGATTGTGGAGGCGACATATGTAGAGATTGTGTTAATGGATGTGGGTGCTGCGATTTATTCAACGGATACGAAGGAGATGTTTGAGATGGCGTTGGGTGCATATGGATGTATTAAGAAGGAGTCAACTGTGAAGTTACATTTGGATGGTTTTGATATGACAGTGGAAGGTTTTGTGGCGGATGTGAAGCCGGCAAATATAGTGCGATTCAATGGGGAGGTGGAGGTAAATATAATTGTAGGTCAGGATGATCCAGTACCTTCTGCGCCAATGGTAGATCCGTATCCCCATCCTCATTCAATAGCTGTGACACCACCACCTGTGGAGTCAGAAGTAAAGCCAGAAGTGGAAGAGATATCGGTGGAAGATCGTCGTGCAGCTGTGCGCGCATCATGGTTGGCACGTTTCTCCAGATCATAGATCAGCCAAATACATTGCTGTATCTATAGTACTAGTTATTAATTCTGTATCAGTTCCTTCAGGTGTTGTAATATCTATTGTACATGTATCTGGGTGTATTTTAATATTGAAATCCATATTTGCACCATAAAGCCAGCAGAAATATAATATATGAAGATCCATATCAATTAATGCATATTGTAATATATAGTATTCATCTTCATTGTTGTCTTCATCATCGCGATCATATGATTTGATTATAAAGGAATATCGATTATTGTTGTGTGTTTTGAGGAAATGTATATTATTAATGATATGTAGTATAGATGATGAATAATAATATCCATATTCTTTTTCATTGTATTGAAATTTACGGAATGTGTCATTAAATGATAATTCCTGTCCAAAATGTACTGTAGTATATATGTTATCATTGATACGAACTGTGTTTGTGAGTATATCTTGTTCGAATTCGAAGGTGAATGGTTTATTTTGTTCTGTCATGGCTGTATGTTATATGATATAATGTATAGGTTCTTAGGATTGCTGTGTTGCTGTGTTGCTGTGTTGCTGTGTTGCTGTGTTGCTGTGTTGCTGTGTTGCTGTGTTGCTGTGTTGCTGTGTTGCTGTGTTGCAGACTTTTTGGAGCTGCGCAACTTTTTGAAAATAATGTTGTAAACTTTTTTGCAATTTGGAAAGTATTCTGGAAATAATTTTTGATGCTGTGTAACTTTTTGAAAATGTTTTTGTAATTTATGAAAACGGTTTTGTAGATTTTATGAAATCCTCGAAGTCTTCATAAGATCTATACATTCTCTAATGAAAAATACCATTATGTAATTTTTCCTAAGTTTCGCTGTATCTATCTAACAATGTACCTAGCTATAATCTTGCAAATCCCTTCGACCCTGTTGAAATGTATGGGTTGTTTAAAATATATATATATTATATGGCCTCGCCGAAAGTAGTGAGGCCTGTGATGCGCAGCATCATTCGCTTCGCTCGGCAGAAAATTTTGAAAGGTGTTTTGGAGTTGCATAACTTTTTGAAAATAATGTTGTAAACTTTTTTGCAATTTAGAAAGTATCCTGGAAATAATTTTTGGAGTTGCGTAACTTTTTGAAGGCCGAATAAAATTCGGCCTGAAACTGCCACCACCCCTGCGGTGGTGGTTCTGAAAATAATGTTGTAAAATGTTTTTGTAAACTGCATGAAAACTGTGTTGTATATATATTCTTCAAATAGATGCAACTGAATTGTAATAGATATAATAGTAGTTTTCGAAGAACCCCATACTTTGCAATAGGGGGTGCGGGGGATTTTGATGTAGGTGTTAGGAGGGCTTAAAGACCATCTGACTCCATTAAAATGTATAGGTTCTTTGGATTTTTCCATTAGCCGCCTTTGGCGGCTGCGACGAAGTCGCTTTAGAAAGGGGCTGGGGGAGGTTTGTCCCCCCACTATATAACAAATGCACTAGTACTTGTAATGAGTCCTGCGCCAATCAGCTTCTGTAATGTAGGAGTTTCCTCAGCATATAACCATCCCCAAAAGAATGCAGCAGCTGCTCCAATAACAGATAATATACTAAATGTAGATGTTGAAAGACGTGGTATTACATACATACGCAGTGCATATCCTCCAAATCCTATAATAGCATTAAACAGTATCATGTTCATCCATCTAGTAGATGTTCCAGACAGCATAGTAGTTTTTACATCAGGCAAGATGGCAGGTAAGACAGCAGCCAGGACAGTTCCCAGGACAGTATGACTGGCAATAAAAGCAGCAGGTGATGCAGGTTCTTTAACAGACAGGAGACGCATTGCAATAAATACTGCTGTTTCAGTAAGAGCTGACAGTAGACCTGCTGCAATTCCTTGCCAATTATACTGCTGTCCCTGTCCCTGTCCTGTAAAGTTTTCCTCTACAGGTTTACTGACTAAATAAACACCTATAATACTTATAATGAGTAATATAATGGAAACTGGAGATATCTTCTCTCCAAAGAATATAACACCCGCAAGTAAATTCCAGAAAGGATATGTATAGAATAGGGACATCGCCGTTCCTGCATCCAACTCCTTGAATGCATAATAACTTGTTGCAACATGTATAATGTATATAATACCTAGTCCAATAGTTAATGAAGGATTCAGAAGAGCGGATACTAGATCTTTAGTGCCGCCTGTGGCAATACAGAATGCACATGCAGCTGCGAAGAATGTGGCAAACCGTGCAACTAATTGTCGAAAGAGATTCTGATCGGCGAGTTTAACAAGAATAGGATATAGTGCCAGAGTTATTTCGGATCCAATTGTTATTGCCTGTGGACCAAACATTTATTTCATATGATATATAAAAATTTGATTTGCAATTGTATAGTATATTAATTATAGACTATATAATGGCACCCAAGAAACCTGTCAAAGTAAATAGGGAAGAATGCATAACACCAGAAGGATTCTTCTTACCGAAGAAAGGGAAAATAGTATATGTTAGAATTGCACATTATGTATATGATGCTCTCAAAGAATCTGGACATCTCGCTAAATGGTCAACGGAATCCTTCATTAAAGATTTCAATAAAATGGTGGAAACTGCATTGAACATTAATTGGAATGATGTATATGCTGCGGATAAATATTCATTTGGTCATGTTCGTAATTGGACTGGAATGAGTGACCGTATAGATGAGGCTGAAAAAGAATGTATAAGCCAAGTAAAAACAATTGTTGTAAATGTATATGATGATATTCATGCATATTGTGAAGCAAAAGTGCAGGAGAAATATACATTGCAGAATCTACGTAGAATAGAAAAAGAACGACAACATTATGTAGAACGTCTTAATCGTGCACGTGCGGCTATTCCAGAAGAGCACTGGTTATTAAACTGATTTATAGAATGCAACAAGATATTGAGGAATGGCTCCATATCTATATGGAGTAACATATATACTATTTGATGGATCCGTGGACGAATCATGTGTCGCGGTATTTATTTTGTGTGAACTACCATATTTACCGCTATTACCAAGGAGTATTTTACACACGAACATGAATGAAATGGCATCACCTGATCTTGGTGGTGCATAGTCCTTGCTATATGAAGCATTTTTTGCGAAGTATGAACCGATACCATATGCATTGCGTTTATTATATGTTGGGTCAAATCCGTATTCACATATGGATGCCGCAGCTTTTTCTGTAGTACCATGATATACATTTATTGCTTCAGGAACTATTTCTATATTTCTCTTTTTGGCAATTTCTTGCGAAAGTTTATCGTATTCATCTTGTAGTAATGGATTATGAATTTCTTCAATCCAGAGAATGCATGAATTGGGATAACTGATGCGTATTCCTTCATCAATTATGGTGAATTTGGGATCTGATAACGCGAGGGGAGTTGTTGAGTGCTGCGAATGCATCACCGTTGTCACTCCCTCCTTCAAGGGAGTTGTCGAGTGGGTTGTCATTTTGAGGAAAAGTATATAACGTTTATTGAAGGAAGGTATATATCAATTTTATTATTTAAATATGGTATAATATCTAAATATAAGATGTCAAATAATCCGGTTACTGAAGCACGTTTAATAGAACTATTGAAAGTATTTAAAGAAGACTTTAAAAAAGAACTGGGAAATGAACTACAAGTTAAGTTTGATGCAATTGATAGGCGTTTTGACGCAATATATAGCGAATTGAAGGAAATAAAAGGGTTCCAACGCCATGAAGCTGATGCAATTGAATTTGAATTGGATAGTGTATTAAAAAAGTATTTGAAGAAAACATATTTCAGAATGAATATTACTAAATTTCCAATTAAACATATAAATGATCCTTATACACATGAGGAGCTGACAGATTTTGATGCAGCATTTTTGTTAACTCCATTGAAACATGAGGTTGATTATAGTAGACTTGCTGCAGCTAGTATTACAATTCCTTCAAAGAAGAATCAGATAAAAGAAGGAAATACATTTATATTAGCAGAGGCAAAACATTATATAAATCGTGAGAAGATAAAGCGGAAGTTATGGCAGTTTGATCGTATTATAAATATATTTAATTTAGCAAAGAAGATTAAGGGAGGTGAAACAGTACAAGGTGTACATAAGAAGTTTATGACAACAGTACAACGTAATCCATTTTTGGCAAATATAGAATCATATACATTATTTTTTGGTGCTGCATATTGGGAAAAAGGTCTAATGGATGATTTCGAAGACGATGTTGCAAAATATAAGGCATTAATAGATGCATTTAATAATGAGAAGAATGATAATAGAAAAGTTATATTATATAAACAATTATGTGAAATAGAAATGGAATGGTATAGTGATAAGGCAACACATATTAGTACATTAACTGTAGATGAGATTACACAATTAGGAAAAATAGATGGTGCAATGAAATATGTAGAATTTATACAGCCATCTGGTGAAAGATATTCAGTTAAATCTGTAGTAAGCGGTCCTGTAGGTATTGCATCATTATCTATTGGTGCAGGTGGATTGAAGAAAACCATGCGCAAAAAAATTTGATTTATTGGCGGCTGGTTGGAGCTGTGTATACAATTATAAGACAAAATGGATTGCCAAGATTGGGAAACAGTAGTTGTACGTAGTCGTAAGACTGGTATTAAGACGCAGCAGGAAAAGCGCGAGATTGCACAGAAGCAGGCAGGATATCATATGTATAAATTGGAGACTGCGGATGATTTGAAGCCGAAGAAAAAGCGTTTGACGGCAGATTCAAGGCAGGCGCTGGTTGCGGCTCGTGTGGCAATTAAGAAGACACAGCGAGAAGTGGATGCAATGTGTGCATTTCCACCGAATACGATGCGTGATTTTGAGGCAGGAACAGTGGCACCAACTGGTGGTCAAATCTCTCAGTTGCAGCGTGAGTTTGCAGCGGCGAAACTAGTATTACGTGTAGAAACCGTATAGATACTATACAATTAAATATGCAGTACGTGTCCACCAGAAATCAGACAAGAATGCTGCGAATAATACACCCATAGAGGGTACAAATGTAGCAAATGTAGTAAACATACGTACTTTATTACTCGGTTCAATATCAAAAAGTTCAATGGCATAATCGAATAGAGTATTTTTTTTGCCTGTAAGTATATGTTCTGCTTTAGTTATTACACATCCATTAAATAGTACTTGACTGAAGATGACACAGAATCCAATGACTAGTATGAGGAATCGTACAATATGGCGTGGAGGGAAAAGGAAGAATGATATGAACATTATGAATCCGAGACAGCCATGAAGAACGAGGAGAGCATGTCCTTTTAATTCATCGGTAGGTAGCCAGAAGAAGATGATGCGTGCAAATTCGACGAAGAAGTTTGTACAAAATCGTTTGAGACTTTTCATAATATGATGCGATTGAGGCGTTTGCTTTTTTGTATCTGTTGCTGGCTGCTGTTTGCTTTCTGCTCCTGTTGCTGTCCCTGATGTTGCTGCTGTCTCTTTTGTGGGATATATTTTATCCTCTTCTTTAATTGTGGATTCCTCCATACTACATATGTATTAATATATTCGGGTACTTATTTTGTCGCGTACTGCGAATGCAGTACCGTTTATCACCTCCTTATTCAAGGAGGTTGTCGCGTGCTGTAGCAGCACCATTATCACCTCCCTGATGCAGCAATAAGTGGGCGAACAGTTTTATCATAATATGCAGCAAATGATTCAATAGATCTGCGGAAGTTTGCTCGTGGTAGGAATGCGATAGGTCGTCCACTTTTGACGTGTTGAATAGCCTGTTTATAATCAGTATAGTTATGTAGGACATATATAGTCATAGCAGCGGTGGCGGCACTGCGTTGCATACCAGCGAAGCAATGTATAAGTATTGTATGTCCTGCATGCCAATCAGCAATGATATTGGAAACTGCTTCGGGTGCCCATTGTGTTAGATTATCTATTTCTTCGGCTTCAAGGTTATCATCCACAGGTATACGGTATTGTTTTTGTATGCCTGAATTGGGGGTTTTACAGAATTCGAGATCTTTGGTGCAATTGACGACGACAGTAATATGATGTTGGCGTAGCCATAGGGAATCTTGTGCAGCTTTGATATTACCTACATATATACGTGGATATACTTCATTAGCGATAGCGGATGCGCGTTGAATAATGGAGGTCATATTATTTATAATGTATGTAGTAAATTTGATTATATAAACGAGTGCATTGTGTGAATAATATACGGTATAATGGATAAGATAACAGCATATTTTGGGAAGGCTTGTTCGACTGGAGGAGGAGGGGTAAAGGAGAAGGAAAAAGAGCATGGAGGAGATCATTCTTATTCTGGGGCTCTATCAAAGGGTGGCGAGTGGGTACTTAAAGGGGGTGCGGGTTTAAAGGATGCGGAGATTTCACACGAACGCATTTTCACGCGACATTTCTACAATAAAGGTGAAGTATGTAGTGCATTGACACGCGCTCTCCTCACAAAAAATGTCGAAGAATCTGCATTCTGGTGCCTCGAACTTATTGATTCTGAAGAATATGATGATGTTCTCGAAGTACTATTCAAAACATATATCCAATATATGCAACCCACCGCATCTTGGCTACGTGCATTCATACATCAAATTGGCGACTTTACTACCGAGGGATGCCTCTGGTTATGCATAGATTTTGCCACACTTCAATCACAAATATCCGCTGCGACCATGGGACATAATACGCCCCTTACAATAGATTCTGACATACTACATTGGTTTCAATCATGCTCCACAGACTGGTTTGCAAATATATCATTCACAGTTGAACAATATGTACAATATATGATGCAATTTGGTACAACAGGGGTTAAGAAAGATCCACATATATCAATGGATACTTATCTACCTAATTTGAAAGCATGGGCGCTTCAAACAGGACGACGCGTACGTAGAAGATGGTTCTCAATACCATATGATTTGCGAAGAACACGATCATCATTGACCGAGCTTCGAAGACTAGAATTAAGTCATTTAATGAGCTGTTCATATTATAATCGTATTTTCGAAGAATCAAAAATAGGTGATACAGTTGCAATGAAAAATGTATTTAGTATGGATGATCTAGAAGAAGATGTATTCCAGGCGATTCATGCGCAAATATTTCCAGATGATATACCTGATGAATGGTCATTGGCTGATCAAATGCAATCACATGGAACTGGGGCTACTAAATAATTGGAGGGATCCACTATCAACCATATAATGTCCACGAATATTCAAATCCGCATCATATACAGTACCATTATCATCATACCATAATGTAGGGAGATCTGCGGCTGTTGCAAGACGCATTAGTTTTTTTGATCCACTAATGGCCTGATTTACTTCTGGACGATAATACTGATGATGACAGCAATGTGATGTACCGAGCATTACAGGTCGTCGACAACGTGCGGCTACTGCGCCGGCTTCAACGAATGCACGACAGCAGAGATCTTCATCATCAACAGGTGTATCTTGTATGTATACTTTCACAGTTGATTTCTTGGGAAACACTTTCTGCAGCAATTTATCTGCAGGAACATCTAATACAGCAGCTAGATCTTTAACATATCTACGTGCTTCATTATGGAATACATTTTCCAGGTTTTCCCATAATATACGTGGAACCGCATATGTTGCTTTGGCCGAATCCATTATTTTGTTACAGTGTCTCTGTGTATAAATTACGCGGAATATTATAAATCAATTTTATAATTAAATATGGATAAAATTTCGCCGTCACAATGGGGTCCACATCTATGGAATATAATACATACAGCATCATTAAGAATTGGTTATGGAGGAGGACGTGGTGAAGCCCGACTTTTTACATCATTAGTTAGTATTCTACCAGGTGCATTGCCATGTCATGCATGTCAAAAACACGCAGGAGAATATCTTCGCAGAGCAGATATTGTTCAACGAGTTGGACGATGGCAGTCACTTCAAGGAGATGCGCTTCGAGCGGAAATTGTACATTTCTTCTGGGAATTCCATAATCATGTTAATATGGTGGCGAAAGAGACTCCAACGAAATTCTATGAATTGGAATCACTTATGATAAAGTACACAGCGGATGAAATGCGTCGCGGAATAAAAGGAGATTTTACTGGGTTTATGCGTGCATTATCAACAGCTGCATATTATAAAATAGTGACGCCTGGATACTCCTCTAGAATGAAGGTGACTGTGGAGAAAATGGTGCAACTTATATTACATGGATAATTATAGAGCTGTATTAAGATTATCCACCGCAAATAACTGTGGAAAAGTCGCTTTATTGAATTGACAAATACCAATTGCATTTTTCATAAATTGAAAATATTGTTCTAATACATTATATGGTGTAAAATACATAGTAATATCGGTATGTTTATATTTTTTTGGAACTTCTTCAAATAGTGTAATAATTGTTTGAATATTTGGCGATAATTTATCAGCGTAAGCACGTGCTAATGCAATCTTGGTACTTGTTTTTATTCCTTCTTTTGTATTATTTTGTTCACATATCATGTCAACTATATTGCTTACATATTTATCATTTTTAAACATTATTGAGCAATGATATATATATTCTTCTTCAGTAATGCCTCGATTTATTGCAATAATATAATCTCTTAAATATGGAGATATATCATCGGATGAAAATATTAAATCAATATTCATAGGGAGTTCATTCAATGTTATATTACATGTATTTAAAAATGAAGTCATAAAATTTTGAAAGAAAATGGTTGTATTCTCTAAAGTATCAAGAGATTTAAGTAAATCATATATTTTCTTCATTTGTTTCAGTTTTGTATCAACTTTGTGTTTATTACCACTATGTTTAGATTCAATTATAATTAATGTATGATGTTTTGCTAATTTCTCTGGAGATGGAATATGTAATATACCTGATGATTTTAATCTATTCTGAATATTTATATTATATGGTTGTCTTGAACTAATATATACACATCCATCAAACTCGGTAATTTCTGCATTGGATTTATTATAGAACTTCTTAATACCTACTTCTATTATTGTTGGAGCTGTATTATTATATTTTAACAGATTCATAATGAAATTTCTATGTTTATGTTCTTGAATATCAGCTTCTTTTTTTGTATAATCATTATAGTTTTTTGTTAAGTCATTTAACTTGAATTCAATATTACTAACATCTGACTTAATTTTTACAATATCTGTTTTAATACTTACAACATCTGATCTTAATACTGTTATTTCATTTAGGATTTTATTTAATATTATTGAATTATTTAATTTATTATTCTTCTTTGTTTTGTCCATTATATATTTATATAACACATATTTTTATATATGGTTAATCAGTAGAAGGTACACATACATATCCTTGATTAGATTGCGCCGAGAGTGGTAGGAATCCATTTGCGATACCGAAGAGATCTACAAGACGATCTGCACCACATTCCGCAACTAATCTATACCATCCATATGCAAGTGGTGCCATTGTAATTAGTGCTGTAACGAAACCGATTCCTGTTTCACAATTTGCTGCCATGAAACGCACCACAACGAATAGGAGTCCTACAACAATTGCTAGACCTGCACCAACCAATGCCTGTGTCTTTCTTGCTGTCACACGACCTGCATCTGCTGCTGGATCCGCATCACGCATATATAGACTTATACCATTAATTGCAATATATGAAAAGAAGAATACAACGGATGCCATCCAATATGTAGGGAGACCGAATATGGCAGTAGGTGTAGCAGTCAGCCCTCCTGAGCCTACTATAGTACATGCTGCAGTAGTCGGAACTTTATATAGAGATCCATCAAGTTTTGTTAATCCTAATATGAATTCTAATATGACATTGACTCCTGTTGTTGCGACAGGAACAACAAAAGCAAGTGCAACGAAGAGGAGTGTGAATGCAATATTTGTTTGGAAGAAAGCAAGTATGAATGCTGTAATACCTATAACAAGAGGAAATGCCCGAAATCCATTAAGAAAGAATTGTTTGATACCTGCAATGATTTGTGGAATGACGGCCGACATTATTACTTATTTGCGCTAAAAGATTTCGTATTAATAACATTATATATGATAATATGGGGAATTCACAATCATTACATCCAACATATGTAAATATATATAATAAATTAATACTTATTCAAGCACCACAAACGAGGGTGCAAATGATTGAAACATGTTTATCAGGACCAGAATATGTATCCGCCGCGAAACTGGCGGGTGTATATGGTCAACTCTTGGCATATGTATCATATGTACGAAATGGTTTACAGCCACCTGTTTTACCTGGTGAACCGAGTAGACAGGGGGTAGCATATCGTAATGGTCTTCCGCAGCAGATTATGCAACCGCCACAGATAACTTCGCATCATGATTCCCTACGATCACAATATAATCCATATACTCCTGGGGCTGGACAACAGATTACATCATATGAAGAGAAACAGGTCCCTGCTTGGCAGCAGATTATGGAGGCACCGCAAAAGAAGGCTCTGTCATATTTTGAAAGCTGTCTACAAGTCCTGGGAATCCGTGAAGATGAAACACTCACGGAAGATCGTCTGAAACGTGCATACAAGAAAACAGCTGCACGTGTACATCCTGATAAAGGTGGATCAGAACATGAATTCGAAGCTGTTACACGCGCATATGCATATATTTCTGAGATTATGAAACGTATGCAGGGTCGTCAGGCTACAACAGGGGCTATTGCAGCTCCTAATGCAGTTGCAAAAGAACGTAAAAAAGATATGAAAGATATTTGGAGTGATGATATGAAACCAGTTACGATTGATCCGAAGAATATGAATATGACAGTATTTAATCAATTATTTGAACAGGCACGTATACCAGATCCAGATGATGATGGTTATGGAGATTGGTTGAAAGATTCCGCATCAGGCGATTTAGCAGCATCAGGACCAAAATTTAGTGGACAATTCAATAGGGAAGTATTTAATAAGACATTTGAACAGCATGCAGTGGCACATCAGCAACAACAGCAAATTGCAGTAGTACATCCTCGTGATATGGCGCTTACACTATCAGCAGGTATGGGTGTAGAACTCGGTCGTGATAGACCCACAGAATACACAGCTGCACCTAATGAAAAAACACAGTTCACGGATCTTCGTGCAGCATATACAACACGTTCAACATTTTCTGGTGAAGTTGCGAATGTACGTACAGAGGGTCGCGATCTGAAACGTTATCAGGCGGATCGTGAATCGGCTCCACCTCCTCTTTCACAGGAAGAAGCAGCACAAATCGCAGCAGCAGAAGCGCGCTGGCAACAGCAGGAACAGGTACGTCTACGTCGTGCAGCAGAAGAACAGGCGGTCGCAAATCAGCAGTTTGAACGTATGAAGCGTCTTATGATTGTTAATGGATCACGTGTAGATTAAATTATATAATCACTGTAATTATATTCTGTATTTTTATCTGCACCAGTATTATATTCTTTATAATGTGTTTTTTCACATGAATTACAACACATAATAGATGTTTGCATATATTGAGATGTAACAGTTGAAATAGAATTTATGCAACAGATAGATTGTATTGAAAGTTTAATTTGTTCTCTTGGTACAGACATACGTGTTTGTTTACAAATACATAATGGTGGTATAGAACAGCAACATGCTGTACTATCCTTTTTAGATGTATAGAAACCAAATAGCCAACAAAACCACATTGTATATATTATTCTGTAATACACTATAATATATACAATTATTCAATTTTTTAAGGGGTAATTATGTATTATTTATACTTATTAGATACAATACGTTTACCTTTATATTTCTTGCTCGTACGTGGTATGAGACCTTTGGCTTTTAGTGATGAAGTAGCTGTAAATCCGATACTTTGCCCTTTGCGCCAGCGACGAAGCAGTGCACGATTTTTCTTGGTAGCTTTATAGCCCCCACGAGTAGAAGCAAGTTGTATATATGTACCAGGTTGTGTAGCACCTCCTCCAGTCATAGGGCATCCTTGGAATCCTTCCATAGTTGCTGCACAGCTACCACCACCACGCATTGCAGGGAGTTCGCAGGAAGAACAGCCCCCACCCAGCATCTTTGCATTACATCCGCATCCACTTCCACGTTGTGTTTTCATTCTAATTTCTTCGGACATATAATAAATGGTTTTGGGTATTATATTCCCACATCAATGTTTTGCACCCGTGCATATACCTGAATCATGGGATCGTATATTATTTGTACGTCATGATATAGCATATGGAGGGAGCCATACAACTGTTCGACGCTTCCATATAGCTCGTCATATATATTTTCGTGCTATCGAAGCGGCATGGATAGATGCAATGAAGAAGGCCAGAGGAAGTGTAAAAATAGATGTAATTGATCGTGAAGCCAAATGGTATGTGAAGGGTACTGCTGAATGTTTTAATCCTGTGGATAATATGTTGGCTGCTGAAATACGGAAACATTGTCCAAAGATAGAGATACGTGATACTCCTGCATTTATTTTAACGGAAGCGGAGACAATTCAAATGATGCCGCCGAGCGATAAGAAGGCATCTCATGCAACATTCTATGCAGCTATGCGACAGAAAATGGACGTTTTAATGACTGCTGCAGGGAAACCTGTTGGTGGTAAATGGCGATTTGATACGGAAAACAGGAAGGCTGTTGGGAAGGGTGTAAAGCTGCCAAATTGGAAGAAAGAGATCGCAGCACGTCAATCTAAATATGTTGCCGCTGCTGTGAAAGCTGTGGGAGTTCAGAAAGACTCCTTGGGTCAATGGAATGGAGAATTAATATTTCCTACAACACATGCAGGTGCAAAAGATGCACTGCGGCGATTTATACGAGATCGTCTGAACTCCTTTGGTCCATATGAAGATGCAATTGTAACCGAAGATAATCCATTATGGCATAGTGTTCTATCTGCACCACTGAATAGTGGCCTACTGCTTCCAATGGATATTATAGAGGCGGTTGAGAAAACAGATGCTCCATTGGAGAGTAAGGAGGGATTAATAGCACAGGTGCTGGGTTGGAGGGAATATATGAGAGCTGTGTATTTGAAATATCCTACTGTTCCTACAAATCGTCTGAGTCACAAAGAAAACCTGACTGCTGCGTGGTACAAAGGTACAACCGGTTTACTGCCTGTAGATACTGCAATACAGCGTGTAAATGCATGGGGATATTTACATCATATAGAACGGCTAATGGTTGTAGGGAATGCAATGTTCCTGTGCAAAGTAGATCCTTATGAAGTATACCGTTGGTTTATGGAGATGTTTATAGATTCATTTGATTGGGTAATGGTTGGTAATGTATATTATATGTCACAATGGGTTAGTGATGCAATAACGACGAAACCGTATATATCTAGTAGTGCATATATATTGCGTATGTCTGACTACAGTCGTGGAGAATGGATGGAGTCATGGGATGCATTATATTGGACGACGATTGATCGCCATAGTGATTTGTTGCGGAAGAATTATAGGATTGCTGCGCAAGTTGCATTTTGGAATAGAAAATCCGCGCAGGAGAAGAAGGCACTACATAACAATGCGACCATTTTTCTACGGAATTTAAAGAAATAATGAGCATCGTCATATAGTTTGTATCTGTTGCATGTGCAAAATGAAAGGAATATCTATTGCAGCAAAGAAACTTACATTTGAGGATGTAGGACTTATTCCACGATTTAATCGGATTACATCACGTACCCATACAAATATTTATACATGGCTGGGACGAACACAATACAAGACACCATTTATTCCTGCAAATATGGATACCGTAATTGGACCGAAGATGGCGGCTGTATGTGGGGCACGAGGTGCACCAGTTATTTTCCATAGATTTGCGCCTTTGGCTAAACAGATTGAATGGATTCGTACATTTCCTGGAGCATATGCAAGTATTGGTATGGATGATAATGACGCCTTTCGACAGTTATATGATGCGGGTTGTAGACGATTTTGTATTGATATTGCACATGGTCATTCACAGATGATGTTAGATAAGATTGCTGAGATTCGCACATTAGATTCAGCAGTAGAAATTATTGCAGGTAATGTATGTACAGGACAGGCGGTTCATGATTTAGCAGCTGCTGGTGCAGATATAATAAAGGTTGGTGTAGGTCCAGGAGCAGCATGTATAACACGTATGATGACAGGTGTAGGAGTTCCACAGTTCAGTGCGATTGTAGAATGTGTTGCAGCTGCTAGACAGTATACAGTAGAGACAACTCCCTCGAATGAGGGAGTGACAACGGTGCTGCATTCGCAGCACTCGACAGGGCGACAAGTACATATAATTGCGGATGGTGGAATTAAACACCCACGTGATGCAGTACTTGCCATCGCTGCAGGCGCAAATGCAGTAATGATGGGATCCGTATTTGCACGTACAATGGAATCTGCTGCACCGAAGGAGGAACGTAATGGAGTTTTGTATAGTCGTTATCGTGGACAGGCTTCTGCGGAATTTATGGAGGATTATTTTGGAGATGGTAAGAAGCGTCATGCAGAGGGTGTAGCATTTGATGTGCCAATTAAAAAATCAGTGGAAGATGTTTTTGCGGAATATGAAGGAGGACTTCGATCAGCGCTTACATATGAAGGTGCGGAGAATTTGCATGTTTTCCAGGATGTTGCAGAATTCTTTGAAGCAACGGCAAATTATATGAATGAATCAAATAGCAGAATGCAATGATTAGTCTATTTTCATTGTTTGTAGCTTTTGAATAGTGTTCTTATTAAGTTCTTTGTAATATGTATTATAATTTAAGATATTTAATATATCAATTCTATTTAATATATTACATGTTCTAGTATATACTTCTTTATTGATAGATAATGAATTATACAAGTTAATATAGAATAATAATTCATATAATATTTTATAGTTCATATTGGCTGAATTTATAACGAGTTTTCCACTCGTATTACAATCTTCTAAATATTTTACTGCAGCTTCAATATATTCTTGTTGAGGCTGTTTATTTTCAATTAATAATTTAATATCATTATATTTCTGCTGTAAATCGTTATTATTGGCAAATTGTGTTACAATAGATTTTAATCTATATATAATAATATATGGTTCTATCTTATGTAATTGTTTAAAATTTTTGATTGTCTCTATTAATGCAATAATACGTGTCATTTTTGTATCTTGGTTTTTTTCATTATTAATATCTGTTATATATCCATTAAATATTAATGCTTCTTTATTATAGTTATTTTTGTCAGTTTCTTCTTGTGATACAGGTGGGATGACGGGTGTATCAGATGTAGAATCATTCTTTTTTTTGCGAGGTTCTGCTGGTTTTCTTGTATACAACACATTAATCCATTCGGCAGATATATTTGGAACAGAACAATAATATGCTTTGCTTACTTTCATTAGTTCTTCATTAATATATAGACGCAATTCTTCACATTGTTTAATAATATCTGTAAGATATTTATCTTGTTCTGTATAATTAGTAATCATTTTTGGCACTTCTATTTGCATTGGTCTAGTAATATCTCCACCTACAGCTACAGCAGTTTCTAGAATTGTATGAATTGCATGTGCACGCTCACGTTGTCTCTCCCATAGTTGGAGTTTATGTTGTATGTTCTCTTTGCTTTCTTCCTTAATAAGAAATCTGATTCGAAGCCATTTCATATCAGTATCATTTTGTTGCATTTGAGCGTGGTATCGCCGCAATTCAATATCTTGAATATGACCAAGTTGTCGTAGAATGTGAGATATAATAGTTTTATGTTGATTAATAACTATATTGCGTACAATATTATATGCTTCAGGTATTCCACCACAAATAAGATCACCTGGTGTTCTTGGAACAGCACCACGTGTTCTTTGTAGGAATTCGAAATAGTGTGGATTATGGATATTACGTCCTTCTGCGATCTTCAATGTAGACCATGAAAAGGGTGTCTGACAGCTGGTGCACCACATGAGATCACACCCAACACCTTTATTAATATATATACCACATTTGGGACACGGTTTCGTATCTTTTGCCAACAGTTTTGCGGTTGCAAGTGAATCTGCATTACATGTATGTGCGGCGTCACGTTCTTTACCTTTAACTTCGAGACATTCATTACATGTATAATTTGAACAAATGCCACATTTCCAGGCGCTACTGAGGAAACCAGTACAATCTGTATGAGGGCATCGACGTACAAATTCACGTGCTTCTGCGCGAACTTTCTTGTCGAGTTCTGCTTGTCCTCCTGCGGCACGTATATCTGATATAGATGCTTCACCTCGAAGTAGACGCTGTATATCATTCGTTTCGAGATCTCTTTGTCGTTGTATGGTTTCAATTTGTTTGTAGAGATCTGCTATTTGTTTAGAAAGTCCTTCTGTATTACTTTTCTTTTGTAATTCGCGACCACGAAGTACACGTTCAGCACAAATTTGTTCGGTTGGTAGAAGGGATTCTTGTTGCGACCAAAGAATGGCTGCACGATGATTTGCATAATCACCTATCATATATGCACGTGTAAGATTATCATATAAGAATGATGTAGTCCATCCTTTTTGACAGTGAGCACAGTGTGGATCATTAGGAGTTGATACAATATAGCGTTTTACACATGCCATACACGTGGATTCTTTACAATAGGAGCATGTAATTTTGCGACGAAGGAAGGGTGTATAATGTTCTACACAGATTGGACAGTCTTCCTCTTCTTCTTTTGAAGGTGGTGCTTTGATTAGCTCGTTTTTGGCAGCTGTGGTAGTTTCTGCAGAGGCTTCTTTTTTTTTGCGAGAAGCGAGAGGCTTCTTTTCTTTGGTTTCTTTGGTTTCTTTGGTTTCTTTGGTTTCTTTGGTTTCTTCAGTTACTACTTTTGTTGCAGGCTCTTCAGATGTTTTCTTTTTAATTTTAATAATGCGCTTCTTTGCTTCTTCTTTAATAGCATCAGATACTGCTGGCTGTTGTGATGCTGTATCCATATTATTGTCTGTTATATGGAGATGTCTACAAATAAAATGGATATATATTGCTGTCAAATTTTTCTTTAATGAGAGTCCCCAATCTAAAACTGTATTAATATAATATATTAAAAATGAGTGGATCAAGACATATTAAGTTGCAGGTTGAGGATGCTGAACTGAGAGATGAATATACACGACGTGCTGCAGCATATGCAACATCAACTGATTCTGGATTCGATCTGATTATGACACAGGATACTACACTCTATGCAGGTGAGATTCGTTTGATTGATTTGGGTGTGCGTTGTGAACCTGGATTTGATGGTGGTTATTACCTCTATCCTCGTTCATCTATTGGTAAAACACATCTTCGTCTAGCAAATTCAGTAGGTATTATTGATAATGGTTATCGTGGTACTCTGAAAGTATGGGTTCATAATACTGATAATAAACCATATGAGATTTGGCGTGGAGAGCGTTCATTCCAGCTATGTCATCCAAGTTTGCTGCCGATGCAGGTGGAAGTAGTTGATGCAGTAAATATGGACACAGAACGTGGTGAAGGAGGTTTTGGGAGCACTGGTCGTTAAAAATATGGAATTTTAAGTATAGTGTTTATTTGAGTTCTTCGACATAATGTTTAGACCAATATAGTTTTTTTATTGCCTGTTTTTCATTTCCAAAAATTGTATTATAATTATATATAATTTCTGTATATACATCACATTCTTTACAATCTTCAATGAGTTTATCTTTAGTAATATCTATATTTTTTAGATAATATTTAGTGCTTATATCAATAATATTATGCCATATATGATCATATCTTAGAGTATAATTATCTGTATAGTTATAAATAGTATATCCTTTTTCTTTTAATCCTTCAATATTTTTATGTGTAATTTTTTTTACTGAGGGATAATTTTGTTTTCTAATTTTAACTACAACTATATGTGGCAAATCATCATGAATAATTTTCATTTGGAAATCAGGTTTGTACGACTTGCTAAGTATTATACCAACACCACCAAATATAATTAATGGTATTAGAAGAATGATGGGTGAACCGCCGCCGCCACCACCTCTACCTCCACCAGGATATATTGGTATGAATATTGGATAGAATAACATGTTTTATAATTATAATTATGTTATTGTAAGTGTATTTTCAAATTTATATAGGAAAATATAATATGTGTCTAATTCAAGATGAATAATTAAGAGTTGCGTATAATTCGTAAAACACGTACAGGTTTAATGGATGCCTGATCTATACGATCGCATGGTGCAACGTATTGAATGCGTAGGAATTTGAATATATCTTGTTCTGTACGAATACGTGGAATATTAGGTACATCGTCCACCAATTTTGTGAAAGAGTATTCATTTAATGAATATCCTTTTTCAATTGCCATATTGCGAAAAGCAATATTAAATTTATCAGAGCCTGTGAAATAGAATAGTGCATATGGATATGTTTCTTCGTTTGTTACCATAATATCAAGACGTCGTGGAGTTCCACCAAGAATACATGATACACCCATATATTTCTTGGAACCGAGTGCAAATGTTTCAATAATATACTTTTTCTTTGTAAGATGATCACAGATGGCTTCAAGAACTTCTTTATCGCGAAATCCATTATCGGGTAGTTTTACAATAACATCAATGTCGCCACTTGTTTCTGCGCCACGTCTATAACTTCCTGCAATGGACGCTTCAAAGCCGAAATGTTCTGTAATTGTTGCGAGTATAATGGATTCATGTTTTTCCATTTCAGCGCGAGGAATTCTTTCAAGGAAGCATTCATAATATAGAAGTCCTTTTCGTTGAACATCATTCAGTAGTTTGCCAAGATCCTTTCTTTTACGAAGAGCGTCTACAGTATATATATCATATGTATTGATCAATTCAGAGGCTTTAATGGGTCCAATGCCGTGTACCTTTGTGAGTGTATCGAGTGCAATAGCGACGGGGTCATTTTTGACACGTTCTGCGGCGGCAAGTTGTCCTGTTTCAAGAATCTCCACAATCTTTGCATGAATTTTCTCACCGATTCCATCAATTGCGGCGACATCTTTCATGGATTGTATGGTACCTTTGAATGCAGTGAGTTGTTTAATGACTTTATCATATGCGCGTGCTTTGAAGTGTCCCCCAGGTGCAGATTTCTCTTTATTCATCATGACAGTAAGTGCATCAATGATGTGTGGTTTATAATCCATTTTAATGCAATGCGGTGTATTGTATGAATATATTTGGTGCGCTAGCGGTTTCAATTTTATTATACTGTATTATCCTTAATGAAAAATATAATATGTAATTCTTGTGGAATAATATATTATATTTTTTAAATTATGTTAATCATTTTCTTGGCTTTAAGTGCTTTGGGTTTGCATACAGTTTAGAGGTCATTGCCGCTGAGATCGGCCATCATACCACCGCGGGTTTTCTTGAAGAGCTTGAAAGTACCCTTCTTTGCCGTGTAACCGAGTTTTCGGAGACGTTTGATGGCCTTGAGACCAGATGCATGCTGTTTCTTGCTGACAATACGACCGGATTTGACTTTCATTAAATCCTTCTTAGTTAGACCACCAGCAGTATGTTTAGCAGTACCATGCCATACTTGGGCTTTGCTGCCAGTTGTCACTTCAAACTTCTTACCACCTTCCTGTTTGCGATGTCTACGAGTCTTACGAGTATTTGCCATATTTATTTCTATTAAGTACTCAGAATAAGATTTACATTATCCAAATCGGATACTTGTCGGCTTATTGGTGGTGACGATATGAAACATGAACCGCACGATGATTGTCTGCTTACAGGTGATGGTAGCATCAGTGTATAGCTCATGTCGAGATCTGCACGAAGCGTATTTTCACAATATAATAGCCATGATTCTGACCATTTTCTAACGGATGAATTAAACATGAATTGTTGCATAAATATGATTGTGGAATATGTATAGTTTCCATTCAAGAATCGTGGATCAATACTACTAGGATAACTATATCCTATAATGAAATAAAGTTTCTTATTTGATTCTGTACATATACTGTTGTTAGTTGCATTAATTACTGCAATATATGGATGATTAGATAGAACATTTGTAATAACTTTGGCAAATGTTTTCTTGCCTGTAAATGGAGGACCATTTATGAAGAATACATGCGGTATATCGAGTGTTTCATGGTATTTAATATAATGAATTATTGCAGATGTATCTTCCTCATTTGAGAACCATACCTTCCAATTATATTCATCCATATTATTTGGCTTTTTTAGTTACTTTAAATATATTCTTCTGCTGTTGTATAATATGCGCTGGAAGTCGTGCGGGTTTCAATTTTTTTGACGGTGGTAGTGGTGGTGGTGGTATATTGATAGCAATAGCGGATGCTGGAAGTGGAGGAAGGGTTTTCTTTTGTAGAATTGCGGTAGATCTTTGCTGTATACCTGTTATAATATATTGTGTCTCTTTAATAAGATTATTTACTGCAAAACTGTATCGTGTATATAATTCCTCTGCTGTTGGACGAGATAGCGGATCAACCTGTGTACAATCTGCTGCTAATTGCAATGCATCTGCTGCGAACTGTGCTACAAATCTTTTCACTGTATCGGATGCAGTTGAAGATTGTATTGGTTTCTCTACACCATTATTATCATAATATACTATATTATTGTTTATAAATAACTGTGTGAGTTGATATATGACTGTGCCAAGTAAAATACCCATTGCATATACATCAGCTGTTGCAAATAAGAATTTTGAATCTTTACCTGCATTAATAAGGCGCTGAAGAAGTGGTTTAATCATATTGCCGTGAAATTTAGGAGTTCCATCTACTGTATCAATATAGTGTGATTCAGGGATTCCATGTGCATTAATGGGATAATCAATACCATTTTTATAGAAATCACGTAGTTGTTTTGTGAGAAGAGATACGTCTTTTTTATTAACTGCATATTCCAACTGTTCAAAATAACGGAGTTCAAATGGCCAGGCAAAATATGTTTTCCTATATGTTTCTGCAACATATGATATTGGTGCATTGCCGTCTATAGATAATCCGAAATCAATGAAACGAATTTGTGGTGGTGCATCAGTACCGATTGTTTTAACAACTATATTTGGTGTTTTAATATCCATATGATAGTAGTGTTGTTGATGAAATTGTAGAAGTCCTTCAAAAAGATTTGTGAGACCAATAAATAGATGTATTACTTCTTTGGGATTTTTTGTAAATGTTATAGATGAAATGTATGCACTGAGTGATGTACCACCTTGTGGGGATTGCAGGATTTTATATGAATCTATATTGGCAATTAACTTATTTTCGAATGAAGGATTAAACCACGATTGTACGAGTGAAGGATATGATACAATATATTGTTCAAGCATTCCACAGCGTTTGAATTCATTTGCATGTGATTTAATATTATTCGTTTTTGGTGCACATTTTTTCGTGGGATATACGCTATATTTTTGTGCAGCGTTGATATCTTTTATACGTACTGTAATGTGTTCTTCATCATTTGCTGCTGCAGATGTCATGAATTTACTGAAAGTATTTGCCGGCTGTACAGAATTTGTATTGCAACGTAGAGCAGGTGCAAATCCACATCCATATGTACCTTGTCCAACAATTTTGGGGGATGCATTACCACCGCTCTGTATCCATCGCCGTTTCGTTGCGGAGAATCGACGTTTTTTCGTGGGCATTATATCTTTAATATTATATGGGCTTTCATTTTGAAGAAATGCCTCTGCTAGCAATATATGATATAGGTGTATGAGATTCTACAACAACTATATATGGAGGATTCTCCCCTACAGCACAAATACTATATAACCAATGAACAGGTATAGAAAGTAATGTACCAGGTCTTACTTTCACATCAATATATTTAATACTTCCTACAAATGGTGTATCTGCCTTTGTAAGAGTTGATAAAAAATATTTGCGTTGTTTTGACCAATCATATGGTAGATATTCGACAGCGGTGGGCAGTGCAATAGATACTACAATCTCTTCATCTGTTGGTATAATTGATGTCCATACAGCAGTTGTTTTATGTATTGATTGATTACCATAGGCAGCTTGAATGGTAGTAGGTAATATTGATCGTAATATAGGAGATGTATGGAATATTTGAGGGAACCATGTATAAATCCATTTTTCCACGAAATACTGTGCAGCAGCTGATTTGGCAGCAGGAGTTTGCAGCAGTACAGGTGCTGAGAGTTGCAGGTCGACAGCAGTCCAGACAGGAGCAGCAGGTATGCCACGAATTATTACAGGTTGTTCTTCAGTACGTAACTCGGACCATGATTGCTGTTGCAGTTGTTCAAAATCTACTTGAATTATACGGAAATCATCCGCTGATGATCCATATTTATAGAAGAATACTCCAATGAAAAAGAGTACTACTATTATTGCCACAACATGTAATAGCATTTAATACATGTTGTGTAAATATCAATATATATAGTGACACACGTAGGTGGCGAGACTAGTATTTACAGGCCATAATACATGGTTTAAATAAACCGGGCATGAATTTACGATTCTTAATGTTTTTTATTTCTTTTCGTGATAGTTTTATAGTCTTTTTACCAATGGTGCGACCATTTCGCATATTTTGAACAGTTTTTGTACCTTTACCATTATGTATTTTCACAGTATATTTGCGTGTTTTGGCGCCATTTGATTCATATTGTATGGAATTATATGTGAACTTCTCGGGCATTTCTATTTTCTTCTTGGAGTTTTATGATGTCTGCGACCATGTCTAATGGGAGTAATTGCACGTCGTCCATGGACACGTCTGGTATAATGTATAGATCTCTTTAATATATGCTGTACTGTTGGTGGTTCCTGTTTTACTGCTGTCTGCTGTTGCACTGGCTCCTGTCCTGCTTGCTGCTGACTGCTGCTCTCCTGTCCTACTGTCTCCTGTCCTGCTTGCTGCTGACTGCTGCTCTCCTGTCCTACTGTCTCCTGTCCTGGCTGCACAGTCTGTTCTTCACCATTCAATAATTTATAGAATACTGAACCATCTTTATAAAAATCCAACAATTTCTCTTCAAACTCTTCAAGTAGTCCAATATTTCCTGTAATTACAAATTCATCAAAGGCAAGCCAAAACTGTTTAGAAGATAACACAACACCTACTGTTGAAGTACAACCAAGAGCATCACCAAGTGCTGCAAAGGATACTGTCTCTTGTGTATCATTCCAATAAATAGAATTCAGATTATGACGTTCAGTACCGCGTTCTGCAATACCCTCCGCTGCTCCTTGTAGTAAAATGCATGCGATATATAGTTCATTTTCGAACTCGAGATCATTTCGCAGTTGCAATGAGTCCGTCCATTTCTTAAACTCTGCCATTGTCTGTCATATGATTCTGAAGGAATATTTAGGCATTATATTTAGTGTATTTAGTTGCATAGTTGAACATACGACCTTTATCTAAGGATACTTTCTCGCGTGCACGTTCCTTACTGTAATCCGCTTCACGACATGCATAACCAGCGCTGGCACCATCAGCGCGCATTAATACACGTGGAAACTCCAATTCAGATATAGAATGCATATTAGGAGCTCGGGAGGCAACATACATACGTTGTGAGAAAAGGGGGGCAGTTTCACCTAGATTAGGTACATACTGTGCGCCTTCTGGGGTTCCAAGGGGGCGATCAAGACGTCGTAGTTGTGATTCGCTGTCGATTGCATATGAATAGCGATCAGGGGGTGATAGATTGCTGCGTAGAGGAAGAGTTGTTAGTGTTCCAGGGAGTTGTTCAACAGGTGCGGAGGTTACATATTGACGACATACTTGTGTTGCAGGACGAAATGGTAGTGGAACACTAACCATGGCATCAGGTAATGTATAATATCGAGAGATAGCTGTAGGATCCCAATGTGTTTTTAAACATACTGGAGGTACTGATGCTCCATCATCATTAAAAGGATATAATGCTTCCACATTCATTTTATTATATTCTTATTTATTATCTTCAGAGGTAAAGGGACACATTATATTTTGCCTCTGGTTATAAGGGAATCGACAGTTGCACGATCAACACGTTCTGTAATATTAATGGCAGCAGACCATTCACAATCAGTATTATCAATAATCTGTCCTTTTGAATCAATCCATGTGAAACGTATGCGATCCAGTTTTCCAATGGGAGGATTGAAATATACAGGATTTTGTATGAGTGTTTGAGAATAGCTACCGAAGTTGGCGAGGAGTAATTTGGCATTATATTGTTGTACAGCACCACGTGTTTCACGTGTTTCCTTGTAATTCTCTTTACCAGTAGTATCCAATGTATTCATACCTTGTTCAGAATTAATTCGTAGATATATGTAATCATCGATGATTTTGAAGAAGGATGGTGCATGATATACTGTATTATCGGTATAATCCTTCTTATCAAATCCGAGATTCCATCCAATACCCCATTCTGTTTCAGCATCTGTAGGGATTTGAGCGGAAATATATGATTTGAATAATAGATTGAATGGTATGGCTGTTCCAATATTTGTGCGTTTGAAATACGATTGAGGGAGAATAGTGCCAAAGTTTGTATTAAGTGTGGTGGATACTTTCGTAGAAAGTGATGTATTGAATGTATCAATAAGATCATTCTTTGTTTTGTATGATGTATATCGTGATATGAAGGTATTATAGAACTGTGTAAATGTGGATGTGGTATTTTTAATACCAGCAAAATTTGCAATTTGATTTGAACCAAATGTGACCTGTGAAATATCTGCAAAGTATTTATTGAAACTGGCAAGTAACTGTGTATATGTTGGATTATAGTTTGCTGGATTATTAGATGAATCTACGATTTCATTTGATATAGTTGTCAGAGATACTTGACCGAAATCATATCTATTTGGTGCACGGAATCGAACGAGTGTTTGGAAACTTTCTGATGGAGTGTAACCACGAATAGCTACATAATAACTGTGAGATACATCAGTTGGTGCTACATTAATGTTATTAATATATGAATTAAATTCGTAGCCATTGAATGATATATCTGCTGCTGTATAGTTAGTTTCTTGTCCCCATTTCCATCCATCAGGTCCAGATACATCTGCAAGGAGATCACTAAGATCTTTATAGAAAAATGCGCATGTTCTATAATTTTCTGGTACAACTGTCTGTGTTTGAGGTTGATTGATATCAATGCGATTTGTTATGGAATTATATATATTAGCTCGTTTATTGAGGGTGACTTTAATAACTGGATAGAATATTTGCCATGCACTATATATACCGCGTTTTTTATCGGCACCGAGTTGTGTATTACCATATATAATCCATGGTTTATCATCAAATAGTGATCCAATATGTTTCTGGAAAAATATAGAGTTGGATGTACCAACAGACCAATATGTATTTACTGGGTCTATAGTAAGATCTAGACTTTGTTCATTTACTTCGAATCGTGCAACATAGTCGTATGGTTTCCCACTAACTACATCACGACCTGCAATGGATGTATATCGATTAGTGTACTGTGTACTAAGGAAATATGCTGCTCCATGTGAATCTGTACGAAGACTATACAATCCGCTACCAAATAATGGACTAATATATGTTTTTTTATATGACCCTGCATTTGTTTGAGAGATATCATATAAGAATTTAGTATTTGTGGTATATGATGAATCCGCTGAAACTAATACATGGAATTGCATGGATTCATCGCAATGTACATATGCATCTATAAATTGTTCACTAGAATCTGAGAAATATTTAGAAACTGTTTGTCCATCTTTATGGAATGCTACAACGGTTCCTTGCATTGCAGGAGCAACAATCATGAATCCTTCTCCATTTGCTGCGGCAGTTAATTTAACACGGGTAATATCTGCAATAGAAATATTCGCAGCAGATATATCTACGATTGCAAATGATATATATCCTGATAATGATGTAATGAATTGTTCCAAAGGATTAAATGTGTGTATATGAAGTCTATTATTATTAGCTGTTAAGAGGTATCCCTGCTGTGTATTTGCTGTCCATGTAATAGCTGTATGTCCTGCTGGCACAGCAGCAGTTAAATCAAACTGATTATTATAATATGATGATCTATCTGACTGTATACTGTATACATCACCTCTATATGGAATTCCAGGATGACCTGTTAAATAATAATATGCATTAGTGTCACCTCCATTATATCCTACAAAACGCAGATACCATTGATGATCACCAATATATTTACCAGGATTATATTCAGAGAATGCAAGTGCATCTTTGAAGATGTGTACTGTATCAATATAATTAAGAACCTGTGTACCAATTGGCAATGAATTCTTATATTGTGATTGCCATACTACACTACTTGTATCTGCTGCTGGTATAACTATAGAAGCTCCTGCAGAGTTTGTGCTGGTTACTGGCTGATTAATGTCAGGACGAGGAATAAGACTACCTGCAAGCATATGGAATGTAGTAACTGTTCCATCTGCATTAAATGGTATGGCTGTATATAGATCTTCTTCTAAATGTATAGATTCCTGGTGTGGATATTGTGTGAAACCTGCGAGGCCATCTGCAACGATGTCAGGACGGTTATATGTATATCTGTTGGTTAATTTGAAATTATAATATGTACCATAATTTTTATCCCATGCAGTAGAAGGATCATATACTGTGCGTCCTGCATAATCTAATACAGCAATGGAGTCTGCCAATAAAACGGTTGCAGCATTCTTCTGTGATACTGCACGGAATGGATATATACCAATATATGAAATATCATTGTTTGGACTAGTTGCAGTATAATCAGCTGATTTGAAGGAGAATCCTTTCATATCCCACCATCCTTCAGTAGGAGTGAAGGATATACCACATACTCCTTGACCTAGTTGCAGTGTTTGTTTTCCAGTGAAATTTGAGTCAACAGTATATGTATATGTTGCAGTTAAATCAGCAGCAGACATGTCATAAACAGTACGCAGGGCAGGACGATGCAGGAGATTTGCAGTCAGGTCTGTATCTAATGGGACAGTAGATGGCATGAAATGTGTATCATGATAATGAACAATTTTGTATTCGCGTTTTTCTGGAGCGCCTTTATATGTATATTGAATACGATTCTGTACATCTGGTGCAAGCAAGGCAGCTTGTGGCACCTGATATATATATGTTGTTAATGGATCATAGAATAATCCTACAGTTCTAGAGGGAGTAAACTCCCCATTTGGATCCCCAGGAATAAATATATAATCCGTAGGATCATTTGATACACCACTAGCATCATATCCAATGGGCTGCAATCCTGGTGGAAATGTAAGAGAGAAGAGTTGATTATCAGGAGTAATAGAAGAATCTGCTGTTAATGGAAGTCGTATGAATGCAGGATCATATGTGCGTGCTATATAGTAGTTTATTCGCGAAGCATCTGAATAATGTGCAAGATATTCATATGGATTTTGGAAAGAGAATTGTAAATTCTGTGCAGAATCTCCTTCGAAGTTCTTAATTAAATATTGTGGTCTTAACTGCGGTGTATTTATCTGCAATGAAATATTGTATGGTATATCAGGAATTGTTTCAGAAACACTACGGAAAATTACATAATACTGATCTAATGTATGGAGTCTTATAGGAATCTCTAGTGTATTACTGATCGCAGTGGCAGTTGATGTATATTTATAATGCAATGCATTTTCAGTGCGTTCAACAGAAGTATCTGCCATAAAAGCAGCACGATCATGATATATATATGCAGTGACAGCAGATCCAAATTCAGCATTAACCGCATTTATTGTGAGTGTTGCAGTATATAAAGCCCCACTAGAATCTATGGGAACATTAGATATATCTGGAGCAGTAAAACTATAATATTCAACAGTATTTGTACGTGTTGTTGATAATTGAATCGCAGTTAATATATTTTCTAAAGGATGTCCGCTACCGTCTTGAATAATTGGAACAGGATTTAATGAAATATCTGTAATATCTGCAGCTGAATTATCTACATATGACAAAGATTTATTATAGAAATATGGAATAGATCCACCAAAATTGTAATTATATTCAGGATAACGATAGAAGAGTGGTCGAGAAAGTGTTTCGAATTGTATGGTTTGTCGCACAGGTGATGTAAACTGGAAGACTGTATATTTAGTTGGTTGTACATCTGCAACAATATTTACAGTTTGTGTGAGATTTCCTGTATTAATCGTATATGTTGTAGGATCAATTGCATATGTATCAGTAATAATCTGATTAGACATAGTGAAATCATATGGATTATTTCGTATACCCATATTAATATTTGTGAAATCAACAGTTGCATCGGCAAGTGTATCTAGTTTCCATGTGGGTCTTGTAGGAGGTGTAGGACGTGCACCAAAATCTTTTGGAGGTATTATGACTTGACCAGCTTCCTTTTGTTTGAAATAATCGAGTGAATATTGTTTGAATACTCCACTAACATCCTGTGCATTCTGAATGTATATAATATGAGATATATCTGCTAATTGATCTGTAGTATAACTACCAAAATTAACAGCGAAATTAGTTGCCAGAGCAGTTTGTAAATAATTATACATATCAGTTAGAACTGCTGCATCCTGATTACGCTGTACAATCATTGCCTGATAATTTGCAAGTGTCATACCACCACTAAGAGTTGTAATAATATCATTCGTAAACTGTGTTGTTATATTATTAATGTACCTTATAATTGATGTATTGAGAGATGTGGATGCAACTGTTATACGATTATTGAAGGTATCATATGTCCAATTGTATGAATTCACAAGGGAATGTGCAAATGTATTCTGTGTACGATAATCATCAAGATATCCTTGATTGACTTTGATAAGTTGTTGTGTTATTTTATCATTAAGACCTTCAAACTCAAATACAATATGTTTATATATATCTGCTACTGTCATACCTGAAATAGTAGGGATAGTTATATCAAGAATTGCCGCAGGATCTAAGAATACTTCTTTGAGAACAGGATAATAGTATGCATTGAGAGTCTGTTCTGGTGTATAACTAAAGAGTCCTGCGTATTGACTCTGAAAATATCGTGTAACAATATATGTCATACTTGGAGATTGTATGAAGGTATCCGTTAGAGAATTATAGTAATAATCCCCTGGTTGATTGAATCCAATGGAGAGATCACCGCTTGTAGGGAATATACGTGCAAAATCATCATAACCATTGGGGAAATAGAAGAACATGGGGGTTTTATTCATTTGTTGATGGAGTTCAGTAATGAGTGAATTGATATTATATGATCCTTCACGTATTTTCACTGTAATTATATTATCGCTTAGTGTAACGGAATCTGTTCGTCCCTGTTCAAATATGGTGAATTCTGTATTATATTTTGCATCACGAAAATAAAGGAATGCACTCAGTAATTTGAGTTGTGTAATCTGTAAACTTACAACATTCTTATAAGTACGTGGAAGATTCAATTGAAGATTTGTAGGTTGTGGATATGCTGTTGTATCACGATCTGTACTGGAGAACATAACAGTTGCTGTGGAGTCTCGGCTCTCAACTTTAAACTGGGTTGGATTATATCGTGATTCTACTTCTTTCTCCAATGCAACTCCACTGAGATCAAAGCGCGATGTAGGTATTGTGGATGATTCTATTGCACGTGATGTATCTGTGCTCATAGCAGATGGACCAATACGATATATAGCTGCAGGATCAGGAGGTACAAATCCGAGTCCGCCATTTATAGGTAGCGCAGGCTGTTGCTGTTGTGGCAAGCTAACGAAGTTCTGGAAAGGTTCATCTATGTCACTTTCATCTGTTGTGCTGCCACTGCTACTACTGTATTCACTACTGGTATCTGAATCATCTGCGTCATCATAAGAACCGTATGGTTTGTATTGTGAATATGGACCACCGCTATTAGATTGCATGATGATACTATTTCCCTGTTAATTCTGGCTGGCAATTATTTTAGGATGTATAAATTGTGTGTTCACTGCGTTAATAATATTATCTAGAAATACGAAATTAAAGATAATATTATAAATACCATATAATATATATTAGAAATGTCGGGTACAAATCCATATGTATTAAATATAGTTGAACTGCAGAATGTACAGACATCTGTAACAGGTTTAACAGATGTGGGACAGTTTGGTACGGTAGTTGATGTGCCAACGAGGGAGGTACGTGTGAATGCTGTGCGTGCATTTGATACTCCAGGAACGGCGATGACACTAACAGGAACAGAGGCAACACTATCTAATACATATGGGACAGCTGTGGATCTGCGTGTATATGGTAATGTTTATGCATCGAATTATTTGAGTCTATGTCCGTTGCGTTTTTGGGTGGGATCAACGACCCCTCGCGAGGCAATACATGTTACAGAGGAGGGAAAGGTAGGCGTAGGGACATCAACACCAGAGGCACTAATGGATATTCGCGGTGATATGCGATGTGGAGGAAATGTATGGATTGGTGGACCGCTTGTCATTGAAGGAGATGTGATTATTCGTGGTCGACTTCGTGTTGAAGGTGGGATTGAAGAGAAGAAATAGGGTTCTTATAATTTCATTATAAATGCAAGTGCATAGAATGGAGGTATGTTATTGTGTGGTTGATTGTCACCTCTATTATCAGTATTATATGATTTTGTACCAGAGCCTCCAGCATCATCTAATACACTACTACCACCAGAATCCGCTACATTAAGAGTAAATGAATGATTATGTGAAGGCATTTCCTCAATAGTCAATACATGTTTTATTTCACCACCTGATACACCTGTATTATATAGTCCAAGTGCACTGCCACGTTCATCCTTTCCCATATCTGCAGACCCTTTTGAAGAATTATAATCATTTCCAATAGAATTGCGTGTAGCACCAATTATAAAACGACCACGTAAATCAGGTGTTCCATTACTACCATCACATAGTGCCCAACCAGAGGGAATAGATGATCCAGACCACATAATAATTCCACCCTGTGGTACAGTATAACTTGGTTGTATTACTGTTGATCCAATAGTCAAAGTACCACTAATTTTAGTATCACCTGAAATATCTAATGCTGTAGTGGGAGATGTTATACCACCAACACCAACTCTTCCAGAATTATTAATATGTATAGCAGTATTTAATGATGCATCATTTAAATATGATAATAAAGTAGTATTATATATATTATTATTATTTTTTGAATAGTAAGAATTACCTGGTGCTACTTGGAGAGAAATACCACCACATGCAGCCAATCTAATTCGATCATAACCAGTACCTGATGATGATTCATTTCCTTTAAATATTAAAAGTTCACTTTTTTCAGCACCACTATATATTCTTTCTGTAATTGCAGTGGTAAATAATGTATCACTACTATCAGAATTATTAACTATTGGAGTATCACCGTATGTACCAGCAAATAATATAGTATTTGCAGTAGAGCCCCTTGTTCCAATATATAATTGTCCAGTTGCAGAAATATCACCCGAGACACTTAGATTATTATTAAGAGTTGTAGGACCAGTAATAACAAGGCTTCCTAATCCAGAAATATTGCCTGAAACAGTTAGTGTATCATTTAGGGTTGTAGAACCTTTTATAGTAAGTCCAGATAAACCAGAAATATCTCCTGAGACTGTAAGAGTATTTAGCTGTGTAGTACCTGTAATGAATAATCTTGATAAACCAGAAATATCTCCTAAAACAGTGAGTGTACTATTAAGGAGAGTGGTACCCCCTATTGTTAAACTACCAGATCCAGATATATTACCACCAGATACAGTTAAATTATTCTGTATATTTGTTGCTTGTGTTGCAGTTATTGTATTTACTTGGAAATTGTCAGCTTCTAATGTACCAGTTATTCTAACATCACCAGAAACATCTAATTGTTTTCCTGGTGTTGTTATACCGCCGATCCCCAAATAGCCATCAACAATTGTTGATGGCCCTCTGAAGCGTGACAATCCAGATACATCAAGTATATAGCTCGTTGTTCCTCGCTGACCTATTGCAAGTCCATGAGATATACTAAATGAAGAATCACAGAATATAGGGAGCACACCATTTGCAGAGAAATCACGACCTGCAATAGTAATATATCCTACATTTGTTGATGCATCTACATATAATCCCTGTTGTTTGCTCGTGATTAAATCGAATCGTGCTGTGGAACTGTAGAGTCCCTGTGAAATACGTGCTGTTCCAGATACATCCAATGCTAGTTTATAATTTGATATATCAGCATATGTTGTTTCCTTATTAATACCAACTGCACCTGTATCATCTAAAACCAATACATTACGATCACCACCAGCACGGAAAGATAGATAACGCGGCATTTCATCAACAAATGCATTACCCCATCCAAATATTGCATAATGATTCGCTGACAATCCAGCCTGTGTACCATCATTTGATCGAACATATACTGTCTGATTTGTGGGATTTGGGTTTATAAATATATTTGGTAAATATGAATCTCCAGATACATTAAACACTGTATTAACACTCAGGTCTGTACGAATGCTGCTACCTACATATACTTTCGCCGCAGAATTATCAATATACATTGTTGGAGTTGCATTCGCATGGGATTGTAGTACAGTATCATAATAAAATCGCGCGCGTCCTGATACATCAAGTGTAGTATTTATAGTTGTTTTGACGGCAGATACATCGACGGTAAGCGCAACAGTCGTACCAGATGCATTAGTTATTTGCAAGGATCCAGCAGCAGTAAGATTAGCGGATGAATCAGCTAGGCCTGTACGCAGTTGAGCAGCATTCGCGGTTGTTGTCAGGACAGCAGCAGGAAGAAGACCCACGACAGTAGTTACACGAGCCATGATGACAGGTGCTTTGACAGTTCCAGATACATCTAGATCTGTTTGGGGTGATACAGTTTTAATACCTACATTACCTCCACCCAATGAATCTAATATAGTCATTGCATTACCAGAATTTACAGCAAATGCAGTGCCAACAGGAGTTTGTATCGATAGAGGTGTATTGACAGCAAGGGAACCACTAAATTGTCCATTCACATCGAAGCGGGGGTTTTGATATATATAATCACGTGTACCACTGATAGTAGAGAATGTATTTGTAGAGAGTGTATTCATGACACTGAAAACAAGTGAAGAGAATGTACAGAATGTAACAGATACATGACTAGTATAGAAGAAGTTGACGAGACCACTGAGAGTCGAGAAGCGATTATCAACATAGTTGGTGAGTCCAGTCATGGCAGTGGAATTGCCAGTGAGTCGTGTGGAAAGTGCCGAGATATCCGCGACAGTTTTTGCTGAGAATGTGGAGAATGTAGTACTAAGTAATGCTCCTATAGGATTAGTACCAATATATGCACGAATTCCTGTAGAGAGTGCAGATAAATCTGTATATATATTCGTAGATAGTGTAGATATATGGCTGTCTAGTGTAGTAATAATAAGTGCTGTTCCACTAATTGTAGAGAAATCGGCAAATCGTTGTGCTGTGGCCGTGGAGAGTGTGTCAATGCTGCTTGAAAGAGTATCGATGGATGTTTGTAGTGTATTTTTAATAGTGGATACATTACTGCTGAGATCTGTAAACTGTTCCTGTGTAACTGGTGCGACGAGTCCATTTAGTTGGCCGTAGATACTGGAAAACGTAGAAGGAAGCCATCCATTAGTATTGAATTGGGTGTCAGTTGCTGCAAGAGCAGATTGTAGAGGGACGAGTGGATTTTGGAATGTAGCTGCACCCTCTGGTCCAGTGGCGAGTACTTGATTTGATGCAATAGGTACATTAGTTGATGGATTGAATGCATATATATTTCTCAGAAGGATTGTATCCGTATCAAGTGATACACGGTTTGCTGCTGAAGACATTTACTTTTATGGTAGATGTTTAGCAGTTATAATGCGGCACATTAATATTTATAATACATTCCATGTAGAAGAGTAATATATAAACGTAGTTACACGACCAGTAAATATTTGAGTTGATGAAGATGTTACTGTAATTGTTTGTGATGATTGTGCATTTTTTATAACAATTATATCACCTATTGCTGTTGTTGATGGTAATGTTAGGGATGATGTAGTTCCAGTATATATATTATAGTATCCAATCTGTGGTGTGCCAGGATTTAATAGTACAGCAACACGTGAAATAAGTGATCCAGCAATAGTTACATTATTTTGAGAAATAGTCATAACATTTTGTCCGCTGCAACTAAAACCAATACTCTGATCTTCTTGAAAATACATACCAGTTTTTGAATATGTTTCACCTCCACTTATTTCATATGTAATAGATGGTGCCTGAGCAGTTCCACTAGCACAAAATAATCGCCTATCGAAAGCTAAATTATTAGTTACACGTGTAGAACCATTAACATATATATTACCACCTCCTTGTAATATAAGATTAGCTCCACCATTCGTTCCAAGATATAAATCACCTCCACCTGAAGGAGGTGTATATGATACATATATATCTTTATTAAATGAAGCATCAGTTAAAATATTAAAATTATTATTATTTCCAAAATCCATTTTCAAATTACGTCCGCTAATATTAACATTTCCAGAAATACCTACATTTCCGTTAACATTTAATATATTACTACTGTTACCTGTATCTTTTGAACCAATAAATACTTTACCAGCATCATTAATATGTAATGCAGTATTGAATGATGTATCACTATCATAATATGTATTCTCTCCTGATTTTGATATTTTACCTGTAGAAATATCATATCTTATGGAATCACTTGAAGTTTGAAATATCATACCTCCAGTAGAAACAAGTCTTATACGATCTGGTCCAGCTGATGTACTACTAGAATCATTGCCTTTAAATAATAAGAGTTCGGATTTTTCAGCGGTATCATAAATTCTTTCTGAAATGGCGGTTGTAGCTTTAATATTACCACTAATTGTATTAATTAAATCTTCATTAGTACCTGCAAAATATAATATATTACTTGATGCAGCACTACCATCATTGCCTACTTTTAAAGGACCTTGTATAGATGCAGATCCATTTAGTGTTGTTGAACCACTGATACTAAGATTACCATCACCAGAAATATTGCCTCTTGCTCTCAATGATCCATTAATATCTAAACGTGCAGTAGGTGTAGCTATACCAATACCAACATTGCCTTTATTTGCTCCTGAATTAAAATTATCTTGATTCAGAATATTAACCTGTAAACATAAATCAGAAGCTCTATTATTCTGTAGATTATATGCACCTATATTTACATTATCTTCTGAATAACGAGGACTAATAAAAAGATACTTAGATGATGTATCGTTCCCTGATCTTATAACGAGTTCTCCAGGATTATCCAGACCAGGTAATTGAAAAGTAATGTCTGAACTTTTAACGTTGAACACACCATTAGTTGAAATATCTCCAGTTACTTGTAGTCCATTATTAAGTACAGTTTGCCCAGATACAGTTAATCTAGAAAGTCCAGAAATATCTCCTGTGACAGTTAAAGTCTTATTAAGTTTTACAGCATCTGATACATCTAATTTACTTTCAATAAATACACCAGAACCAAAATCATTTTCTCTATTAATTATTAATTTAGCTGGGTAAGCAGGTGGATCATAAATAGTAGGGTACTGTTTTACAAGTGCACGAGATGCACCAGATTCGCCAAATCCCATATTACCACCATCATCAATACCAAGTCTGAATTCATTACCTGTATTGCCATCAGATGTCATATGTTGAAATATATTTCCATATACATTCAATTCTTTTTGACTATTAGTAGGATATACAGAACCATTAATATTCATATCTCCATTACATGTAATATTACCACCAGATACCGTTAATGAATTTCTTATAACTGCAGCGCCACCTATATTGAGTCCTCCAAGACCAGATATATCACCTGAAACAGTGAGTGTATTACCTAGACGTGTTCGACCACCTATATTAAGTGCAGCAAGTCCTGAAATATCACCACTAACTGTAACAGTATTATTAAATCGTGAAGTACCACCTATAGTGAGGCCAGCCGATCCAGAAATATTCCCCACAACATTTAATCCACTTGTCGTCCACACAGGGACATTAAATGTAGCAGATGTATCATTGAGAATAATTTTACCATTATCACCAACACGAATAAATCCTTGATATGTCCCAGTACCATCATATGCTTTAATAGTGCTTGTTTCAGAAACAACAGTAAATGCTCCAGTAACACCTCCAAGACTTACACTTGTATTTGATAAATCCGCCCTCGTAGCATATATATTTGGTATATCTGCAATAGACACTGTAGAAGATCCTGTATTTAATCGTATATCTGCTGAACTGACATGTATAATATTACTAGAATCTACATGTAATGTTCCAGATGCATCACCTGATACTGTCATAAGTTTCAGAGGAGTTGCCTGAGATGTATTAATTACAGTTTTACCGAAAGAATCAGAATAGAATGATCCGTTACGAATAGCACCACATATATCAACTAGTCCATTAACAAGGAGGCGTCGCGGGGCTTTATCGGTTCCAACAATATAATTCGCAAATTCATCAACATATGTTGTGTTGATTCCATTATTACCTGAAGTATCTACTGCATATTTGAAAGAGAATTGTGGGGGGTTTGTATACTTATAGAATGTATATAATATTTGTCCTTGTTGTGAATATGATCCTGAGTTAATATTATAAAATAGATCTAGATTTACCAACTGTTTATAATATTTTTGTGAAGCATCTATTGGATAATTATATGGATTTCTTCCATAGCTACCTGCTTCACCACCAGCTGGTTGTATATTATTAATATCTCGTCCGCCTTTTGCAACAATAACAAGAGTCCCATTAATAGCAAGACCAGATGCTGCGCCTGTAGCATTATATGATGTATCTCCATTAAAGAATCGCGGCACACCATTAAAATTAGAACCGTAATAATTTGTAGAACTATCATATATTGTACCTGCTAATTTTGATTGAGCTGTTGGGTATAATCCTCCTATAAGTGAATTGCTCGCATCATTTCCTGGATAGAACTTGATAATATCATATGGCATAACAGGAATATATCCAGCAACTGCAAATGGTCTAATAGATGTAGTATTATCACCACTTATACCATTACCACCCTTCATAACTATATACATCCATTGTGCATCAGATGGTACTGTAATTGTATTTAATGGATCATATCCTGTCCATGATAATTCATTTTGACTACCTATTTGTTCAATATCTGCTGCAGATATATCTTCTTGTTGTATCGGTATTTGTGATCCAATGATTTCTACATCACTCTGAAGATTATCATATAATATATGTAGATCACCTGATATTCCGTCAACTATGGATGATGTATAGTATTTGAGAAAATGTGCAGATAAATCACGTTGCACACTAGATATCTGTGATATATCCCCAAAAACAGTACTGAATGTAGATAAATTTCCTGCATTTGCTGTGGAAATTTGAGAATAGAGTGTGGAAATGTTTGTAGATAGTGTACCACTTATATTTCCTCCTAGAATACTATATATATTTCCGCTGAGTGTATTTACATATGAGCTGAGTGAAGAGAGATCTTGTCTTATTATAGATACTCCAGATAGTGTTGCATAAGTTACCGCAGCAGCAGTGGAGAGAGTACTAATGGATGTATTTAGTGTATATACATTACTTGAGATTGATCCAGATAGTGTGGAAAAGTTTGTCACAATAGTACTTCCAATGTTTGCAGATAATCCACTAATAGTGCTAAATGTGATTGTTGCTGTGGAAAAGGTGTTGGTAATAAATGTAGAAAGTGCAGATAAATCAGATATTTTCGCATAGTTCGTGGAAATATTGCTGATTGCAGCTGTAGTATTAGATAGATCCGCAATGTACGTAGTATTTAATAAACGTCTATTAATTTCTTCAGTAATTGCAGCAGGGTTACTAAGTTCTGCAGAATTAGTAATTGTACTATATATATATGAAGATAGAGCATTGAAAGCTAATACACGAACACGATTTTGAGATAATTCAGTTATTTGTGATTGAAGTGTTAATGTCATTGCACTAGTTGCATATCTTGATGCAACTGCTGTGGAGAGTGTGCTAATCGATGTATTAAATTGTTGTACTGCCGCGGAAAGATCTGGTTTTAATGCAATATCACCATATGTATTGAGATATGTTGTGATTGCATCGGTATATGTCCCACTACTTTCCAGTTTTGCGGTAATAAGAGCATTAAGAGGATCTGTATTGATGGATGTACTTATTGTACTTATTAATGTGGTAGAGAATGCAGTTACTTTATTGGTGAGTGCAGCATAGTCTTGACGAGAAGGAAGTGATTTTAGTGCAGCATTAAGACGTAAATTAGTTGATAAAACTGTTGTATTAAGATCTGTTACTTTTGTGGAGAGTGAATTGAGATCTGCAGCATTAATGAATGTTGTTTTTAGAGCCTGAAATGAGAGATCAATATTACGAACAGATGTTGATAAGGCAACAACAGTATTAATCACAGTCGGAAGTTGATTCGGATTATATGCAATAGGATCAGGCATCTTCTATCTATTCTATTATTTTCTCATTAGATTCGTGGAAATTTATATGGTACACGATATGGAGTTTCTACATACGTATCCATCTTAGAGAAGATGATATATTTGCTGCAATGAACGTTGTTGTTGAACCTGCATCTAATGTTATCGTACCTCCTGCTGTTGTTGCCCCTGAATCTATAATACTTGTATTTGGTGTAAATGTAATATTACTTGAATTTAAGCTTCGAAAAACATAGAAGTACCCATTTGGTATTCCTGTTGTAGGTAGATTAACTGTTTGTGCTACACCACTTGCATTTAACATGTAATATGTACCTGTATCTGATGCCCCTGATAAATTTATAATTGATGCATTAGAAATAATTATAGGTAATGTATCATATGTCATAAGCTTTCCACCTGCAATCGCTCTACCTGCATAAATGTTACCATATATATATGCATTGCCACTTACTTCAAGATTAAATGGTGAACCTGATACTCCTGTTGTTACTGTTCTAGTATTTGTAAGTATTGTACTAAGTTGTGCAATTCCATTTATATTAAGACGACCATTCATTGATATATCACCACGTATTTGTGTATTACCTGAAATATTAAGACTAAACCCTGCACTTGTATCTAATCCATATCCAGCAATTAATGTGGCTGTACTAAATTGTGTAGTATAACTTTGAATAATAATGGAAAGTCCTGAAACCGTTGAAGAAAGGTTATCAAGATTAATTGAAAGTCCTGAAACTGTTGAAGATAGACTATCAAGATTAATTGAAAGTCCTGAAACAGTTGATGAAAGATTATCAAGATTAATTGACATACCAGAAACAGTTGATGAAAGGTTATAAAGATTAATTGACATACCAGAAACAGTTGATGAAAGTTTATAAAGATTAATGGATAGACCAGAGACCGTTGAAGAAAGTGATGATATATCTTGAAATACCAATCCAGATAATGTAGAAATTCGGCCAGATAGATCAGATACATCTGCAATTGAACTAGAATCAGAGCGAATATTCTCTATTGCACTGGATAATGATGATATATCATATAATGCCGATGATATTGTAGATGTATAGTCTGTATTTAATAACCCTACATTAGAAGATATAGTTGCAACAGATTGTGTTATATTATCTAATTGTAATGGTGTTGAATTAATTTGGTTTTCAAATGTTAATAATGCATTATTAATATATTCTTCTAAATCAGGATTAATTAATATAGGTTGTACAAATTCAGTTATTCCATTATTTCCAATACGTAATATAGATCCTTCAGGAATTCTATTATTTGATCCATCAATCGGAATAATCTGTCTCACTTGAATTGTATCAAATTGTGATACTCGATTAATCTGTGACATTTTATCTATACTACTGTATTATTTCATATATATCTTATCACATAGTATCATAATTCGTAGGATTATATGTATTATATGAAATAATTAATTGTGAAGAAAGATATATAAAACAAAGAATGACATAAAACAAATTAGAAATGCCAGGCGGAGGTGGTCTATTACAGCTCGTTGCAAAAGGTGAACAGGATGCCTTCCTCACAGGAAATCCCCAAATATCATTCTTCAAAATGGTATATCGTAGACATACCAATTTTGCCGTCGAATCTATGAGAATGTATTTCGATGGTGTTGCTACATTCGGTAAACGGATTACATGTACTATACCAAAACGTGGTGATCTACTTGGACCACTATTCCTAGAAGTAACATTACCATTAATTACCGATGAATCCGGCACATATATGTCATATGTTAATTCAATTGGACATGCATTAATACAGGAAGTATCGATTGAAATAGGTGAACAGGAGATTGATAAACAGACAGGTGAATGGATGGAGATGTGGAGCCGTGTATCTGTTCCTGCAAGTCAAGTTAATGCATTGAATGCAATGATAGGGCGTACAGATGGTTATGTTGAACCGCAAAACTTCGGCCCAATTCGTCTCATAATTCCCTTACAATTCTGGTTCTGTCGTAATCCAGGCTTATATTTGCCTTTGCTTGCCTTGCAGTATCATCCTGTGCGTATTAATATCAAACTCCGTTCTTTGCAGGAGCTCTTTTATACGCCAGCATTGGCTGCCGATGCATGTTTACAGGCAGCTCCTGCACAGGCGATAGATATAGTAATGTGGGGTGATTATGTATTTTTGGATAAAGAAGAACGCCGACGATTTGTTAGCGTAGATCATGAATATCTCATTGAACAAATACAGTACACGCCAACATATACAGTTCCTGCAGGTCAATCGCAGCTTCCTATACGTCTCGACTTCAATCATCCAATAAAGGAACTCTTCTGGGTTGCACAGCGTCAAGCAGCAGTAGAACAGCATGAACTCTTCAATTGGTCCTCATTAATGTTAACAGATACAACCAGTTTCGAGATAGGTCGTACAGATAATTTGGTATCTGCTTTACTTCAGGTAGATGGGCAAGACCGTTTCGATGAACGTAATGCAATCTATTTCCGTGTTGTACAACCATGGCAGAGGCATACATCAACGCCCATTGATTCCTTCATATATATGTATTCATTTGCATTGAAACCCGAAGACATACAACCAACAGGTACATTGAATGCAAGTCGTATTGATAGTTTAGTATTGAATGTAACGTTGGCAACGGAGTCCAACTCTGTACCAGCACCAAATCCTCCTCGCGGTGCATGTAATGTTCGAGTATATGCACATAATTACAATATATTACGTATATCTGATGGCTACGGCGGGTTATTATTTAGAGTATAGTGGAGGAGCATTCGATATATGGAATATGTATGAATATATTGTATTGGTATGCGTAGACAAGTCTGTAGGGATTAACGCGCAATAAATTAAGTTGATTTCCCAGGAAGAATGTTCGATTATACAAGAGGATCATATTGGGGTGGTGCTCATCTAAGTTTTGGTATATTTGCTGTATTGGCTGTGTTTCCTCTTACCGGTCTACTTGGTATTGAACAGCTATATTTACGTAATCCATTGGGTATGTTAATAAAGATTATTGGTAATATTTTTACATTAGGTTTCTGGTATTTTTTTGATATTGCGCAGATTGTAAGTGATTCTGCGAATATTCGTCGTGCAGGTATACAGTATCCATTGATGGGTCCTACAGGTATTGGAGCAGGTATATTTGTGGGATCAGAAGATGATCCTGATGCTCCTGCAGAAGCACCAGAGGATACACCACAGTCATGGAAATGGATTGTATTTGCTATATTGACATTGTTACCATTTGGCGGTGAGCATTTCTTTGTAGGTGATACAAGTGGTGGTATTTTCAAGGCAATTACAACAATAACATGGTTCTTATGGCCTGTTGCAATGTTACTATCTATTGTTAATATATTCAAAGCATGGTGTGGTGTAGATGGATTATTTAAGACTGGTCTATTCCGTATATGGCCGTTATCATCTCCATTCTCTCTTCGTGGTACTATAGGACCTGCAGGTGATGTTGAGGAATCAGGAGGTGGTAACTTTTTTAGTCAGTTAATCGCACGTCTATTGGAAGGATTATCAAAAATACCATTTGTAGGGCCAATGGTGGCAAAGTTTGGAGGAGTTGCACAGACAGCAGCAGAAGTTGCAGATAAATCAATTGCAGCAGCAACCACACTAGGACAGACAGCAGTATCAGCAGCAGCACAGGCTCCTGTTATTGCAACGGAAGTTACAGGTGAGCTGGCATCTGTAGCAACTCCTGAGGGTTTACAAAAATTAGCTGCTGAACAGGGTATAACTCCTGCTGCTCCTGCTGCTGCTAATGCTACAAACAATTCTCCTGCTGCTCCTGCTGCTGCTGCAACTGATTCAAACAATTCTCCTGCTTCTTCAAATACCGTAAAGAATAAAGCGAATGATATGAAAGATAATACACTATCAACAAAACAGTCAAATGTAGTACATCAAATAGGAAAGGGTATGATGGGTGGATCACTGTTAAATGCGGCAACCGCAGGATCATCTGATTCATCTATTACAGTTGGAGCAGTTGGATTTATTGTTGTTGCATTGATTTTAACAGCAGCAACATCTATTGTTCTTAAAATGAATGCTACCGCCACCGAAGAACTAAAAGATGTACCGCCAGAACCAACTAAAGATGCAATTTGAGCCGCTGTTAACACAGGAACAGTTTGAGGGATATCTATGTGGTCCAAAGGATGATCCGAAGAAATTTGCAGCAATTCGAATTGTATATTTTACAGCAAATTGGTGTGGTGCATGTAAACGTATTGATTGGGACCAAATTGCACGCGTCTTCGCGAATGCCGGCATTAAATGGATGAAATGTGATATTGATAAGAATGATTATACAGGTGGATTCTGTGGTATTAAATCAATCCCTGCATTTCAAGCACTTATTTATGGAAAATATATACCCGTTTTTGCAAATTCCTCAACTGATGATATTATTCAATGGGTACAAGGTATCATATCAAAAAGTAAATAAGATCCCCCGTCTCAAAGAATCATATTATAATATAATAAATGATTTATGATATTATAATAATTGGAGGAGGTATTGCAGGATTATATGCAGGTATAGAATGTTTGAAGGCGCATCCTGAATATAATATTATACTGTTGGAAAAGTATAATTATATTGGAGGTCGTGTAGTATCATATAAGAAGACTCTGGATGGAATAGGGACGATTGGATGGGAGAATGGTGCAGGACGTATTAGTGTGAAGCATACTATAGTACAGGGTCTTATACATCAATATGGTTTACATACAGTTCCGATAGATGATACTATGCATTTCTATGATAAATCAGGTGTATCATCTCAGTCCAAATTTGAGGATTTAATACGGGTATATTTGCAGCCCTTATCATTACTATCGCCAAAAGTCCTCAGTGAACATACATTATATACTTTATGCAAAGAAATATATGGTATCAAGGAGACACAGGCATTATTTGCGCTATTTCCATATTATACAGAGGTACATGTATTACGTGCTGATCTAGCTTTACAGCAGTTTTTGAATGGAGGGGATATGTCAACAAATGGAGGATATGTAGTTTGTAAGGAAGGTTTGAGTGCTCTTATTGCAGCAATGGAGGCGGACTTCAAAGGTCGTGGAGGTATAATACAGACAGGATACACAGTTACAAATATTACAGAAGTTAGAGGCAGTAAACAGTTGACAGTAAAAGGAGAAAAGCAGGAACAGTTATCAGGAAACAGGGTGATATCTACATTACATGTAAATGCAGCGAAACAGTTACCAGTATTTAGATCATGGGCTCCTCTGAAATATTTACGTATGATGCCATTATTACGAATATATATGGTATTTCCAAAGGGAGCTGGAGGTCAAGTATGGTTCAAAGGTCTAGGAAAAATAGTAACAACAAATGCACTCCGTTATATAATTCCAATGGATGCAAAGAAGGGATCCATAATGATATCGTATACTGATGGAGCATATGTGCAGCCTTGGATGAAGGGAGCAACGGTCCTGCGGATGCAGGACTCGAAGAAGGAGTTTGTAGATTTACAACGAAGAATCATGAAGGAGGTTAGAGAACTGTTCAGCGATAAGGATATACCAGATCCTGTTTTTATGAAATGTCATCCCTGGTATGATGGGACAACTGCCTGGCTGCCTGGTTCCTACAATGTTGCTGCAACTGCTGCTGCTGTTTGTCGAGGTCCCCTGCCTGGTTTATATGTAACGGGTGAATCATATTCTCTCCGTCAGGCATGGATGGAGGGAGCATTAGAGCATACGAAGATGATGTTGACCGAATTAAAACTGTAAATAGACAATAAATGAACACACATATAGTATTATCGTTGGCACATTTACTGGTATTTTTACCTGCTCTCTTCTACATTGGATTCTCCAGATCATCACTGTCAAATACTATATATAATGTAGTGTTGGTTGTAGGTATATTGATTGGGCTGTATCATTTAATGAAAATGTATAAGAAGCTGAGTATGGGTGTAAGTAGTGCCTGGGTGAATGCAATACATGCACTTGCAATAGCCCCACTGTTAGTGTACATTGGATATAATAAGAAAGATACACCTCGTGCAGCATATGAACTCTTATTAATTGCTGCATTCGGTGGGTTTGGATACCATTTATATAGTCTAATTCTCGAAACACAGGTACATACTGATTAAGGGGTATACCAAAAGTACTTAAAGCCCTCAAACGACATATAAAATGTGACAGGGATTGAGCCTTGTCACGGTGCATTAATAGTTCAGTGGTAGAATACAACCCTTCCAAGGTTGGGACAGGGGTTCAATTCCCCTTTAATGCAATTGCATGTGTTGTGTCTCTGCACAATAAAAAGAATTATTTATACATTGCTGAAAATGCATAAATAATTCTTACGCAAGAATCTTCTTGAACTTACGCGATACATCTGCGACATTAATACAATCCGCAGCATGATAATAGAATGCAGTCATACTCTTAAATTTATCTCCACATTCTGTGCATTTATGTGGATAGTTTTCTGAATCACGTGACTTATAAATTTTCTTAATCTGATCTGCACAATGTATACGTAGAATATGAATTCTTAGATTACCTTTCGTCTTCGCAACATGATTACATGTAGTTCCTGGACATTCAAATACCTCTTCTTCTTCCACTAATTCTGGATGCTTCGCTGCAATATGTTTTGCCAATAATGACTTCTGCATAAATCCTTTACCACACTCTTCACAATCATACTTCGATTCGCCCAAATGCTTCTGTTTCATATGATAATACATTGTACTTTGATGCTGTTTAATTTCACCGCAGTCTGGACAAGTAAATGTACCATTCTTATTCTTGATATAATTCATCTTTGTAATCACACTGATTTATATATCATGCCACCCAAGAAAAATTGATTTCAATTTTTTTGTCAAATTATACTCTACTATTATATAATATAATATACAACACACAATGTATTTCAGAGGAAGAAGTGCAACACCAATCATACATAATATTACTACAATTATAGAATCATCGCATATAGATTCATCACCAATTGAATATATTCGACACTTACGTGAAAATAATAGTTATGTAGCAACGGACCATTATTTATATTATTTGATTGTCCTATTACTTGCATTGGGATGTATACGATTAGCTATTACTATTGCAGATGACACGGTTGCTTTAACGAAGAAATATACACCTCATATTAAACCTCTTGAAATCAGTACACCAAATGACAGTATACCACCACTGGATTCCTCTGTATCAACTTCAATTAAACAGGCAGAATATACAATAACACCTGTTGTAAATATTAATTATGGAAAGCATACTACATTACATGTCATAAGATCAATTAATTCAATGTCAAAAATGCAGCAGGAATATAAGGAATAATATATATACTATATTAACACATTACAAATATGGATGAAGAGGAGTATAATACACTTGTGAAATCTCTTCTAAATCATCCAGATATTGTTGCACTTAATTTTTATTTGCCTATTACAGGTGGTTGGTATGCCTATTTAGAGAGTATTGGTGAATTATAAGGTAATATATCTGTGTAATTCTACAGATTATGTATTAGATGCGTATAAATAAAACAAATGTAATATTTAGTGAGAAGGCTCTACAGAAACATAAGCGCGTAGAGGAGAAGAAGAAGAAGATAGATGATGTTCTGCATGTAATAAAAGATAAGAAACAAGAAGAAGAGAATGAGCGTATTAGAAGAGTAAATTATTTAGAGAATCGTGGGCGATTTGCTGTATTAGATGATTCATCATCAGATGAAGATGATTATGCTGTTTTAAAAATAAAACAATATCGATTACCTCGCCCACAACCTGTCAAATCATGTAATAAAAGTGTATCATTTATTGACAAAAAAGTACAGGAACTTGTACAAAAGAAGTCAGAGAGATATAATGCATATATGGAATCTATATATGGATATTGGCCATTACCATCAATGAAAGATATTATGAAAGGACGGCGTTCTCTTTTAGATTATCCTGATAATGCATTATTATTTGAGTTGACTGAAATGCCTGGTGGGTGGTCAATTTATATGGAATTTATTGAAGGAAAACTTGTTAGTGGGCGGTTGGGTGTTATTGAAAATGCTATTAATAATGCACGGCGAAAGAGGCGTTGGTTATGGAGTCCTGAAGAACATGCGCGTATCGAACGTGAAGATGCTGAACGAGAGGAAGCTGCGCGCCTTCTTGAAGAGGAACGTTGTCGCAAAATAGATGAAGAAGCACGCCTTCTTGAAGAGGAGCGTCTTCGTAAAATAGAGAGTGAGCGCAAGGCTGAAGAAGAACGGCTTCAAAAGCTACAAAAGGAAAAAGAAGAAGCTGAACGACAACAAGCAGCACTAATTGAATCATTACGCAAACAAATGCAAGATTGTATATATTATCGTGCATTTAATGAATATCTTCATATTCCTGGTGGTTGGGGATATGTGGGCGATGTATTTGATTCGAATTATAGACATCCTATACAAACATCTCACACATATTTTGATGATAGTGATACAGAGTCCATGTCAGAAGAAGAGGTTGAAGATGCAGATACAGACATAGAGGATTTTATGGATTGTATTAGTGATACAGAATAAGCATACATCAAAAAAATTGAGTCCAATATTATAAATATATATAATTAAAGATTGTATATATTTATAATGAGCAGGCAATGCACAAAATGCAACAAGGACTTTATTCATGTTACACGACATGAATATGAATGCCCCAAATGTAACAGAAATATATGTATAGAATGTATTGAGCATCATTGCAATGAAGGAACAGGTCATATATATTGTCCTCTGTGTAATAATATTTGGAAAGAATATGAGTATACATACTATTTTGCTCCGTTACAATGTAGACTTCTTCTAAAATTATCACAAAAGATTCGTGGCTGTGATATAAGTGGATGTACAAATACAATATCTGGAAAAAAAAGGGGACGTACAGGATCATTTGATAATGAATCACCGCCTACAAAGAAACCATATATTAATACTGCTATATTACATCCAATAACAAATATTGTCGATTATTGTATGACTGATTGTAGTGGAAATTTACTTAATATTTCTGTAATTCCATATTATAATGAAGATGATGCTAATGTTGATGTGGATGCTGATTCTAATACTGATGAAGAATCTAATCAAGATGAAGAATCTGGAGATGAAGATGAAGAATCTGGAGATGACAATGAAGAATCTGGAGATGAAGATGAAGAATCTGGAGATGAAGAATCTGGAGATGAAGAATCTGGAGATGACAATGAAGACGATGAAGAGAATTTATCAGAACAAGATAAAGCCAATATTCAAGAAATTGTTCGTAATCTATTTGGAGGACATAATATTTCTCAACCACCCATTGTATTCAGACAACAAGCTATTCCAATAACTATTCGTCATATTCATAATATAAACAGCAACGATAATGAAGAAAATCAAACATCAAAAGAATTAACTATTCTGAAAGAACTCACAGAAAAAGATGTACAATATTTCAATACATTATCGGTCACGGAAAAGAAGGAAATAGAATCACGATACAAAGACATACAAGATGCATCGCGAACAGATAATAAGACACCTCTCATAATCAAAATCCTTCGTAATAAATCCATGCCAATCAAAGTACAAGAACAAGCATTGGAAATGATTAAAACATTACGTGGGGGATGTGGTGGTGAAACATCCTCCAAAACACAAGAATGGCTTCGTGGTCTCCTCAAAATACCATTCGGTGTCACTAAATCACTTCCTACATATATTGATCGCGCCAATAAAGAATCATGTAGTACATTCTTGGAGAATGCACGTCGACAACTCGATAAAACAATATATGGTATGGAAACCGTCAAAATGCAGATCATTCAAATGATGGGTCTCTGGATAGTCAATCCAAAGGCAGCATCACAACCCATCGGTCTCTGTGGACCTGCTGGTGTTGGTAAAACAAGTATTCTACGTAATGGTATTGCAGCCATTCTTGATCGACCCTTTGCAATGATTCCACTCGGTGGTCTCTCTGATGCACGAATGCTCAAAGGATTCGAACTCACATATGTTGGATCACAATGTGGTCGCATCGTTCGTGTTCTCCAAGAAACACAGGTAATGAATCCTGTAATATTATTCGATGAAGTTGATAAAATTTCCACGAAAAATGGCACAGATGAAGTATCTGCTACACTCATACATGTAACAGATCGTACATCAAACACTGATTATCAAGATATATACTTTAATGGTGTTCCAATAGATATTAGTGGAGCTCTAATGGCATTCTCCATGAATGACCTGCAGGCGGTTAATCCAATCCTGCGTAATCGTATGCATGTCATACATGTTCCTGCGTATAAAAAGAAGGAGAAACTCGCAATTCTCCAGCAATATATTCTCCCTCGTGTAGAAGAAGAATATGGATTTCATTATGATTTCTCAAAAGATACACTGACATGGTTTATTGAACAATTTGATGGTGGTGAGGGAGGTGTTCGTATGTTGATACATGCCACGGAGAAACTATATTCTCGTCTTAATATTGGTCGTATGAATCCAGCACTTCTTGAGAAGGTAGCAATTAAAGATTATTTGAATATCACAAAAGATGATATTCAGAAAATCATGAATATATATGATGATGAGAAATCAACAGAAGCAAATGAATGGTGGAAGCAGTTATATGTATAATTTGGCAGGTGGGTGGGTTAAATACTGAAACGTAATGAAGTAATATTTGATGTATTTTCAATTACATTCTTTGGTGCCGTCGTGACAAAAGGTTCAATGATTTTTTCGAGTCGTGTAGCAACTGCGGTAAGTTGTACAGCCGATGGAGCACGATGAATAACCATGAAGTGATGTTTTACAGAAGCAGCAGCACAAAGTGCAACAACTTCACCATCTGGATTGAACTCATTTTGAATCTCCATTAGGATCGCGCCAGCTGGCATCATCCATGACCAGAATGTACGTGGTGAATAATCCACGGGTGCCTTACCACTCTCTGGACCACCACCTGAAACAATTGCACGTCCTGCTCCTACAAATGCAGCGATCATTTCTCCAACTGATGCAGTCACAGGATCAATCACCACAGGTATATATCCTTTTGTAGTGAAAAGTTCTTTCAAGTGCGATGCCCAGTTTTCATCAATGAATCCTCCCATAATAATTACAATGCGTTCAGGAGCCGTTATTGTAGCAGAATATGGTTTGAATGCAGTGCGAAGTGTGGCAATATCTTCAGTGGATATTTCATTAAACCAGGGACCATCTACTGTACCTACAACGCGGCGACAATAAAACATTGTTTGAGGATTCCATAGAGCAGCACCAATTTGTGGGCGACCATTCGGCCATGTAAATTGATTAACCCAATCCTGTGCATGTGTTCCAGGAAGAATGAGTTGTCCATCAACAGCAGGAAAAAGTTTCATAAGTTGTAGAGCGCGTGCAAAATATTCCACGAAATAGCGACCGAATGATGACATAGTCTGAGGACGTATAGGAATACCCCACATAGTATCTGCCTGTGTTGTCACCTGTAAAGAACATACTCCTGCTTTCTCCGCAAGCTGCGCTGACTCCTGTGTAGAACCAATAATTGTACGTCTATAATCCTGTATAATTCCATGCATATTTATCATACAATTTGTCCATTCATATATAGGTGCAGCAGGAATCTTTATCTCATTTGTCTTATTATGCTGCCATTTATAACGATCATGACGCTCCTCCATAATACAGAATGTCTCCACAGCCTTCGGTACATCACTGTAGAGATCTACATTAACTGTACCACGTTCAATGGAGGCCACAGGTGTTTGCACAATTTTATTTGTATCGAAATGAATATCGAGAATGCCACTAACGCGTGTATGACCAATTACATTAACATCGGGGATTATAGGGATTGCTGTGGAGACTCCTGAGAGTTGATGATGGAATATACGGAAGAAAATCGCAGGATTATATATATTGAATTTATTACGAGCAAGTTCCCCAACGAAAGCCTGATCGCATGCAGCTTGTCCTACTACTATTTTATCAAAACGTTCCATTACCTGCGTCTTTTGGAGAATCCCATTATCAATGATGGCTTTTGCTGAGAAGACCCATGCATCTGTACTCTCTTCACTGGGACCAGGAAAACCGAAGAGTTTGGGTGGTTCATCGCCGCCTTTGATATCATGGCGCAAGATAGCAAGTATGGAGTTTTTCAAAGAACAATTATGTAGATGGGACCATTGATTTTTATCGAATGTAATATCTGCATTTGCTGCTACAATATATATGTCTTCGAGTGCTTCATGCGCAGCACCGCCGCTCCCTTTATTTAGGGAGTCTTCCGTGGAAGTGGCTGAAGCAGCTTCCTGTGCAACACGTAGAATATCTCCATATGTGAGACGTTTCTTATATTGTGGACGAATATCTAGGAAGCATTCCTCTTTCGTTTTTTCAATTGCTGAACGAAGACGTGGAGAGGCAAATACATATTCTTTTTCATTGAGGAGAAGTACACGATTAAAAATACCTGATTCCAAATTCTCCTGTAGGCATGTTTCAATCTCTTTAGCACGACGTCCTGCTGTTGGCTGAAAAAACTGTTGAACCAGCCAGATCTCCTTCTTTGGTACACTCGTTAGAATCTTAATTGAATGATCTGCTACAGCTTTCATTGCACCTTCTGAAGGTACTTCATGTGTAATAATATGTGATGCACGATGAATAATACCAACCATTACATGAATATCACCGACTCTATCCAGATTGAATGTATAATCTCGCATAAATGGAAGATGAGATTGTATATCTTCTAAGATGAGAATATTACCGAGGGTTTGCAGGATCATGGAAAACTGGAATGGAATTGCAGTGCGTGATATGATAAATAGTAGAGGTTTTGTGGGCTGTGCAGCCATTCGAGGAATATCATTACCATCTCTACAATAATATGCATAGACAGGTATTTGTTGCTTAACAGCTTCCTCAAATACTGTGAAGGAGGATACTGCGACGGCACATACTGTTTTATGAGCGGCTGCTGCCTCTTCAACTGTAGAACACCATACGAGCTGTCTAATATCTTTTGACAATACACCTGTATGTTTTAGAGTTATAAGTGGTTTACCGGTTTGTGGATGACGTTGCATTGTATAGAGTATGGACGTATCGTTAATTTATTAAAAATGTTAATTTCTTAAACTGTTTAATAGATAATATGGGCGAAGGATATGTACAAAACGATAGAGCAGAAACAGTTTTACAGTCGAATTACACAGGAGTTGATGCAGCAGCGGCGAGACAGCAGCAGTTACGTAATGATCCGCAATTATTAAAAGCAGTAACAGTATATAATTTTGTGGAAGCACATAATTCTACTCATAGGAAAAAATATAAGTTCATTAGTGCAGAAGAACGTATATTATATAATCTAGGATGTCAATGGACTGCCGCGCAACAGCTCTAAATCTGTTTCTTATCTACAATAGATTTGGCCATTAGATAATCGCGTTCTCTATGGATCGCGAGCATTTGCTTTACGAGTTGTATAGTTTCTTTTTGAAGGTATACAGTATATTTAGAGGTGGAGGAACTTTCTATTTGTTCAGGTGTGAGTTTACATTTAAGAGGATTCTGTTGCTGAAGCTGCTGTGGGTTTTCTGGTGATTCTAATACGTTTTTTAACTGGAGCGGTGACGTCTGGTTCTCTTGCATCATCTGCTGCTGCAGTTTTGGGTTTACGTGTTCGCCGCTGCCTTGGCTTTTTTCCTGTGGTTGACTCTCCTCCTCCTTCTTCTGCAGTATTTTCTTTATCTTCTTTTGTAATGGAAGCTGCTTCATCAACTGTAATGGCTCCTGGACTAATGGTTGCAATTGCATCGACTCTACGGATTTGTTCTCTTGTACGTGGTCGCTGTTTTTCTCTCCATTCTGTGAGTTTTGTGGTAAGTGCAGTACGCGCTTCTTCCGTTTCAATGAGGACAATGGAATCTCCTGATGTGGAGAGCTGTCCAATATGGAAGGGGGATTCAACAACTGTTCCTGAATTTTCCCAAATATAGAGCTTTCCTGTGTTATCTTTGAAGAATGGGATTCCTTCAATGACGACTCGCTCATATTTTGACTTCTTCGATGTTCCTGTTGACATTCTGCCATATCTTTTCGTGTCATACATATAAAAATAGTATGACATCAATTTTTTGACTGTGAAATTAATTAAATAATTCTCTTGAATCGAGCTTGAAATACATATTAATATGCTTTGAAACATCATCCAAATCTATATACAATTTCGATGCAATATTCTCTACTGTCCACAGTGATTTATACATTATTCCAATAATATATATGAATATTATATGAGTATTTGAGATTGAGTGTATTATATCACGTGCTATAAATTCAATCGTATTACCATTATATATGTGTGTTATTACTTTTTTTATTATAGATGGAGATAATAATGATGTGATATTTATTTTCTTATTATAATAATTAATTTTTTTGAATTGTTCAGATGAACTATATGGTTCTTTTTGTATTCTATTATTTGATGGAGGAGGATGTCTTAATGATGATATTACATTATATATATCTCTGTATATTTCTTTTTGAAGAGGTGTAATATTTGGTATTTGTTGTTTCTGTGGTTCTGGTATTTGTTGTTGCTGTGGTTCTGGTAGTAATGGCTGTTGTTGCTTCCATTGATTATGAATCTCTGTAGAATAACTATAAGCATAATTATATGCATTCTGTGCACATATTTGTGCTTGCTGTGTAATATATTGTCGATTATATATTTGTTCTTGTTGCTGTGCCTGTTGCTGTTCTTGTTGCTGTGCCTGTGAAATATAATCCATTGCTGCATTATGCTGTGTATTATAATTATTCGGTAGAGGTATAGAACATGTATATGCTCCCACAGGCATTTGTAGTTTTAGAACTGTATGATCTGGTGCTTTTATTTCTATAACTTGTGATGGAAATCGTGGAGGTGCGAAGGGTTCTATAGAAAGGGGTTGTGATACAAGATATGATTGCTGCAGAATTGCTGATCCCATATTTTGGAAATCAATCATTAACTGTTCAGCAGTAGAAATCGCTGTCATTGCCATATCAGCAGATCTCTTCGCAAATGCATCACAGAATCCACAAATACAAATGGGATCTTGCATTGCTGTGCGTTGTGTTTCGATACATGCACATATTGTATTATATACAAATGATTCAAATACACTTGTTACATTCTTTTTATCAATCACTACATCATATGGCAACTGTATACCATTTGGGAAACATAGGAAATATGCACCACCATACATTGGCATTGAAATGATATTGACTCCTCTGAACTGCAGCATCCATTGAAATATATGATGCGGATCTGGAAGTGCCCTGAAAATAGGGAGAGTCATTTGTTGATGCGTGTGTTCCATTATATAATATTGATTTCCGCGATAAATCTATATTATATATTATTGTGCGTTATAAATTCAAATTTTGTCGATGTGGTCTCCTGTCTTAGAAATCATCATCCGTTGCAAATCGCATCTTGGATTGTTCCTGTCCTACACCTGACTTCGCATACTGTGATACACGTGTCTCGAAGAAATTGCTCTTACCTTCAATACTAATACGTTCCATGAAATCGAAGGGGTTCGCTGTGCCCCAAATAGGTTTGTATCCAAGCTGTTTCATAAGACGATCCGCAACGTATTCAATGTATTCACTCATAAGTTCCTTATTCATACCGATGAGAGAGCAAGGGAGTGCATCAGTAATGAATTCCTTTTCAATCTCGACGGCTTCACGTATAATTTGTTCGACTTCGGCCTGGGCAAGACGTCCGCGGATTTCTTCATACATAGCACATGCGAAATCTGTATGGAGTCCTTCATCACGTGCAATGAATTCATTAGAGAGTGTTAGGCCAGGCATGAGACCGCGTTCTTTGAGCCAATAGATGGCACAGAATGATCCACTGAAGAAGATTCCTTCAACTGCGGCGAATCCGATGAGTCGTGTGGCAAAGGATGCAGTGGGAGAATCAATCCATCGCTTGGCCCAATCGGCCTTCTTCATGATGCAGGGAATCTCTTCAATGGCGCGGAAGAGTTTCTCCTTTTCTTCACGATCTTGGATATATGTATCGATAAGTAATGAATATAATTCGGAATGAATCGATTCAATGAAGTTTTGACAACTGTAGAATTGTCGTGCTTCAGCGCTCTGTACTTCGCGCATGAAACGAGTTGCCAGGTTTTCCATGACAATTCCATCACTTCCTGCGAAGAATGCGAGAACATATTTGATGAAATGGCGTTCATTTTCGGACAGTTTCTCCCAATCTCGGGCATCCTTTGAGAGATCTACCTCTTCAGGTGTCCAAAAGACTGCAACATGATTCTTGTATTTTTGATAGAGTTTGTGGTTCTGGATGGGGAAAAGCGTGAAACGTGTGGGGTTGGGAGTGAGAAGAGGCTCCATCTTTTATTTTATGCAGTTATATATTATATGGTGAAAAAGCTTTGGGTTATTATATTATATTATATTTTATAAGTAATTGATTTTCAATATTAGATATTGAAGTATCATCTAATCCACCATCAAAAAACATCATTTCACGAATTTTAAAAGTACCATACTTAATAGTATATTCGTCTCCTATTATATTTCGTCCAATATTTATATTTGTAAAGTTAGTATCAAATAATGGTAAATCTGATATATAAAGTCCTGCTCCGTCATATGCAATATAACTAACTGTATTATTTATTTTATATAGAATATGTACAACATTTCCATTGCTATCCAATTGATATTGATCCCTATTAATTTTAATTGAGATTATAAACCAATTGTTTAATGTATTATAATTATATGCATATCCTTCTATAAAATTATTATCTTGATCAATCATAAAATTTGATATGTATGTAAATCCATTAAAATTACCATATATTATATTATTTTGTTCTTTTTCACCTAAATTAAATATAGATCCATATTGCATACCATTCATATTAACTACACCAATAATTGTTATTCCATTATTTGTAGACATATCAAATTGTTGACTTCCAAATTCAAGATAATTTCCAGAAGTATCATCATTGTATCCATTAAATTGTATATATGAATATGATCCATCATTATTATATGTAGGGAATATGACATCACCTTCAGTACCAAATGATCCTGATATAGTTGCAGAGTTATATTGGGACACCCATTTATTTGAGTTGGATAATCTATATGATGTATCTTTTGTTGTATTGAGACCACTAATAGTATTTGAGAAATATTGTGCATCTATATAGATTTTTGGAGTAATTGATCCAGCTGCAGCAAAATCAACAAGAGTTGCAAACTGTTTGACTAGTGTTATAATAGCTCCATTAGAATTTGTAAATGTTGTAGATAATTGCCAGTCATTATATATTTTTGCAGATGTAAGACCTGAAATTGTTATAGAGTTGCTATCAGATGAATATAATATAACATCCGTTCCTGTAATTTGTTGTGATTCTAATGTACCTAATAAAGAATCTTTCAGAACCCATGATATTTTAACACTATTAGCAGTAGGTTCAACCAATGTAATAACTATAGGGCTAATTAAAGTTCTAAAGTCAGAAACTACAGTATCTGCAATATGACCGTATTTATATAATGCACGAATCTTAAATTTGTTATTAAATGACGTATCTGATTCTAAATTTGTTATAAAACAATTATATTGTGTATTCATTGGATCATATAAAATACTAAATGGATATATATTACCTTCTAAATTTGTTTGAATCATTGTAAAAGAAGTCGTAGAGTTTCCATATAATAAAATATTATAGTTACTTATATCAAAAGTAATTTTAACAGAATTAGAAGTTATTGATGATATTTGTATTATTCTTGGTGTATATAATGTAGGTGTTCTAAATGATATATTTTGTTCTATATTACCTGTAGTTAATCCACGAATATTATAATTAAAATTATAAACAATTTTATTATATGATGTATCTGGTATAAGTCTATCGGTATATATTGAGTTATTACCAAGAGCAGTACCACTTACTAATGATGATAGCAATATTATTGAATCGCTAATTGTAGTTAGTGTAGGTTTATATGTAAGTATAATTCCATTTACATATTGATTCATAGATGGAAATAAATAAAAATTAAAACTAATTTCAATGGGAGATATAGGAATAAATGTGTTAATCATTTGTGGTACATAACCAGGTACAAATGTTGTTGTTGTTAATGTTATTGGATTATTCAAAGTGTTTTTGCTTTTAAAGACAGTTAAATTAAAAATATACGATATATCATTATAAGATAATTCATTAAAAAATCTGTATGATATATCGCTATATTTTACTAATATAGGAGTATTATTCTGTGTAATATTATATTTTAGTATTGTACTACTTGGTTTAATACTTTCATATGCTATATTCCATGATAAATCTATAATACCAGATGAAATATTATATGATGATATAAATGTACTATATAACATAGATAATTTACATATAATAGCCGATGTACCTAACGTGCCTGCTCCACGTTCTACAATTATATTATTATTATTATTAATTATTATAGAAGCACTAAAATCTAAACCACTTCCAGCAACAAATATATTATATGATGTATCTACATGAATTCCATATCCATTATTATTATAATTATTCCAACTAGTATCTATAGTATTTCCATCAATAAATTCACCATTACTATTATATTTTGCTACTAACATTCCTGATCCAAGATCTGATCTTAATCTAGTAGCTATAATATTATTACTATTATCTTTTACAATAGTGGAATTATTAGAACATACTGTACCTGTTATATATACATTATTTTGTTTATCAATTGCTATATTATTTCCTGAAGTACTATTGCTATTAATTCCTAAACTATTATTACTTGAATCAATAATACGCGTCCATTGTAAAACTCCATTTGTATTATATTTTACAAATAATATTCCTTGTCCACTATTAGCAGTTCTACTAGCAACTATATTTCCACTATTATCCTTTACTGTTTGGCCAATTATATTTGCAGTTATATACACATTTCCACTTGAATCTGCTTTTATTGCAGCAGTATTAGTATTATTAATAATTCCACTTGAATCAAGAATTGATCTCCAAATAAAACTTCCACTCATATCATATTTTGCAATTAGAATACCTGTATTTAATGATGATCTATTAACTATTATACTATTATCTTCGTATATTGTTGAGCCATTTATATATCCTGTTATATATATATTATTATTATTATCTGATGTTATAGAATTTCCATTATTTAATCCCATATCTGATTCAATTATTTTTGACCATCTAAATATTCCATTTATATTATATTGTACTATAATTATTGCTTTATTTGTATTTGTACGTGTTGCAATTATTGTATTTGAATTATCAATAATTGTAGTAGAACCAGATATATTTCCTATAACAGTTATATTATTTCTCTTATCAGTTACAATTCCATTTCCAACTTCATCGCCCCCATTAACTCCACTAGAATCTATAATTCTATACCAGAATGGTAATTGATTAAAAAATGGTCGCAATCGTGCTATATATATACCTTGTCCTACATTTCTAATTCTAGTATTTACTTCTGATAGCATGCCTCCTCCATAAAAATAGTATATATTATTTGAAATGTCATTATTATTAATATACCCAGTAATACATATATTATTTGAATTATCAAATACAATTGCTTTTCCTTCATTTATTGAATTACTAATATCAATAGATCTACTTTCCCAATTTTGGTAATTTGTTGATATATTTGATTGTCCATTAATTTTTATAGAAGTAATTGAAATCCCATTAGTAAATTGTGCTTCTCTTTTACCATCAATTAATTTCCAAAATGAATCCTTAGTACTAATAGAAAAAGAATTTGAATTTCCAATTGTACCTATTAATGCAATATTTCCTGAACTATCCGCAGCAATTCCATTAAATATATTTGGATTATTTATATTACCTAGAGCAGTACTTGTTGTATTATCTAATGTATGGCCCCATTTAAATCGAGGTAATTCTGAAAGAGTAATAATAATATTTGTTCCTCCACAAATTCCTGGTACTGCTTGCGACATTTACTATTCTGCTGCATTTAATCCCTGATAAAACGTCCTCACCTTCTCATGTACTTTGAATGCTGCGGGGTCCAAATCCCAAATGTAGAGTGCATCCAGAGATCGCACACGGGATAGTGCAACATATGCCTGTCCATATTCAAATGTACTCCTACCTACATCAACAAGGGCACAATCAAGGGATGCTCCCTGTGCTTTATGAATTGTCGTTGCCCATGCAAGTCTTAGGGGAACCTGTATACGATATATATAATCCGTTTCATTCGGTCCTTGACCATCTACACCCCATGAAGTCGGTGCAATTGCGCGACGTTCACCTGTAGTAAATTCAACCACAGGATATTTTGCGCCAATTTGACTGCCCATTTTTGTGAGAAGTTTCTCCGTTTTATCATCTGCGGGTGCATCACCGAAACCTACAACAACACCACGACTGCCATTCACTAACCCTGCTTCTTGATCTAAATTAGTAATAAGCATTACTTGTGCTCCTATAGCGAGTTCCAAATCCACAGAATACGGTGCATCACGATCATAATATTCAATCATACGTTGTACATCTGGTGAATCGAGTTGAATATGTGCGGCTGCTTCAGGTGCCAATGCAGTTATTGCAGTATACTTTGTTCGGGCTTCCTTAATTGCAGCCATATTTGCGACATTAATACGTTCAACTTCTGCTTTGCGACTGAATATAAGTGTCGGTTTAACAGACAATTTCTGCCAGTCAATGCCGCGTCTGCTTTCAAGAACAGCAAAATGTTCCGTAGTTAATCTGCCTTCGCGTGCAGCCATTAAGATTTCCTGAAACTGTGGATCACTTTGACGATATATCTTATGGAGTTGTATGGTTCGTTGAATTGTTGCTGGCCATATGGAACTCTCAAAGACAAACTTTGGACCTCCTGAGGGTCCATTAGATTTGCCTGCGGCAATGGAATCATCCACAGTGGATTTGATAACAGGGGGGAGTTGAAAGAAATCTCCTACAAGTAGTAATTGGAGTCCACCAAAGGGTCGATCACATTTACGGAGGGCTCGTCCAATTGCATCTAGTTTTTCGAAGAGTTCCACGGTCATCATAGAAATTTCATCAATGACGAGGAGATTTGTACGAGTCCAATTGGAGACAGAGCGACGTGAATTGCGAATATCTGCAATAATTTTTGCAACTGGTCCTTTACCGAGCCCAATACCTGCCCAGGAATGTAGTGTTTTTGCATGGTGTCCAAGGAGAAGAGCAGCACATCCTGTGAGTGCAGTAATACCGATACGTATACCTCTGCGAACTTTCCATAATTCACTGCAGAGTTTATCAAGGAAATATGATTTACCAGTACCGCCTGGACCTGTTAGAAAGACATTATATCCATCTGTAATGCATTCAAATGCGGCGAGTTGTTCTTTATTGAGACCTTCAAGTAGTGGTTCACTGATTTTAGTTTTTTCTGCGACTGGTGTAGGTGCAAATTCTACTTTCTTTTTAGCAAAAGCTGCTGCGAGAGCCATTATTCCAAAATAATATGATATGTATTGTATATATTTATCATAATATTAGGGGAGGGATCAAATTTATTTAATTGTGGAGAATAATGCAGCAATGGGTTTTTCTGAAATAGATAGGGGTTGTTCACGTATGTATAGAATTGTAGAATTGATGAGTTTTTGTTGTATATTTTGTATGGATTTATGGAGTGATTCAATAACTGTTTCCAGAATTGTTTGCTGTCTGTTTAGTTCATCCTGACTGTCCTGTATACTGTCCTGACTGCATGCTGTGCTACTGTCCTGGCTTCCCTCCCAGCTACTGCTTCCCTGGCTGCTATCATCAAATGTATCTTCCATGATATATGAGAATGCACTCATTATATATTATATTATCTATATACCTTAAATGCAATAGTCGCAACACGATTCGGATTAACAGGAAGTATGATATCAGCATAACGTAGATGTCCAGGGAAGTCAATACGTCCAGACCATGCAGGGCCGTCATTAATCCAAGTGCGCATAACATATTTCAGTTCCACCCAGCCGACGCAGAATTCGGTGACACCCATTTCACGAATTTTTTGTAGGAGTGTGATTCCTTCTTTGGCTCGAGCTGCGCGGTCTTTGACTGGTTTTTGAGGGCGTTTTGAGGAATGCATCGAGTGTGAGCTGGGTTCCATTGTTTGTTTTTCTGGGAGTTGCTGGTCGAGAGCGTTTGGCTGCGGCTGTTCCATTATTATTTTTATTAAAAGTGTCTTTTAACTGGCTAGATAATTCTACAAAAGTAGTATCATTATTGTATGTATTATTCGCCGCAGATTCAATGAATGATATACTTTCAAAATCGGAATTACGTTCAATAACTTTACCATATGACATTTCAGCTGCGGTCGCAGCAGCGATATGTTCTTTCTGAATATCCTGTACAATCTTATTAGCCAATTTCAAATCAGCCGTTTTATCATAGTTAGAATCTTTTAGTGAAACAATATGAATTATATTCCATAGTATGATACTCAAATTATCAGGTAAAACAGGAATACGATATGCAGGTACTCTTTTGAATACTTTGCTGGCAGGTATATCAGCAAAACTGGCAGGCAGGTCTTTTCTTGCCAGGTCAGCAGGACTCCACAGTTCTGCAAAAGGTCTTTCAGCGAGATCATCAACAAACCATACATTTTTATAGGACCAATATTCAGGGGAATATCCTAGTGCAGTAAACACACGAGTGAGATATTTAATATTATATCCAGTGTCGGCTACTTGTGGTGCAGCGAGATCACGTGTAAGAATTGCACTCCATAGTTGATCTGAATGTTGTGCAGTATTATTCCCTCCTGCTTCAAGAAACAGTAAAGCTGCAATCATTTCAGAAACTGTCCATGAAGCACCTGTTGAATCAGTCCATGGTCGAGAAGTATATTGATTAGTAAGCATAACAACATGATCTATTTTACCTGCCTTTTTCAACTGTATGAGTTGATTGAGAAACATACCAACATGTGGTCGAATCATATGGGGTTCATTGCTATATTTAGGGTGTTTATAGAATGACCTGATGAGATGTATGACATCATGGAATTGCACATATTTGCCTGCGGCGGATTGCATCAAAAATTCATAGATAATGAAGAGTAGTTTATAACTACCAGTAGTTTCGTCATTATCTAATATTATTATTTTTGGATGTTTTGACATTCTCTGGGCTAATTGTGAGAGAGACCTATTTTAGAATGCTAAATTGAACTTAGACCTTTAACAGTTACATCCATTACATGCCTTTTTACCATCTTGTACTAATAGCCGGTATTGATAATTAGGGTAATTGACAGTACAACCAGAGAAATCACATGTATTTGACTGGCAGGGAGGATTGGGTTGTTTTGCAGCTAGTTGTGTTTTGAAATCTGAATATACAACTTTTGCTGTGGCTTTTTGAATTATATCACGTGCATCCATTTGTTTAATCATTCGCTAATTTTAGTCCATAGTTACTTCTATTTCTTCTGTAGGGGCCATAGTATATACTTTTCGTTGTATATAATACGTCATTTTCTTACCAATATGTTTCTTATATTTCTCCTGTTTAACTAATTCATATGTACCTTCTGCAGTGATGAGCTGTTTTAAAACTGTCAGCAGGGCTGCCTGCTGCTGCGCAGCTCCTGTGCAGGACAGGGACTCCTGTGCAGCCAGGCAGGGATCCAGAAATCGCACAGCAAAACAGGGTCTATACAGTGGTCTCAAAAGATTATTAAATGCAGAGATATCAGTACAATATATATTATCACTCCTCCACATTACTCCTGTATCAAGTGTCAAACCACATAATCGAAACGCATCAGCTAGAATTGTATGTGATATTGTAATATTTTTAATGAAGTACTGCATATTCAGGAAAGTATATTATTATAAACTGGAGATACCTATTTTCTTAAGTTGAAAACTGGATAGAAGGCTCAGCAATGATGTACGCCCTTCACAGTATTGTGACCATGCATATGTAAGCCATTCATAATAGTCTTTCGCATGTGTCGGTTCTAATATACCAAACAATGTAATCATTTCACGAATCGCTTCCAAAATATCTTCATATGAATATCCTAGTTGCCATACGCCAATACATTTTTTAATTTGATCCACAATATCATCATTATGTATACTTTGCAGGAATGGTAGGAAATCTTGATATGGTGGAACGGAGCATATCTGTAGAATATCTTTATCAGTCGTGGCTTCATCGCAACTTTGTGCAAGTGCTAGAAGTTCAGCACGATGTGCAAAATCGGCAATATTACCGTATGCACTAGCGGAAAGCCACATGAAGCTGGAATCACTTATTTTGGTAACATCAACACCTTTAATACGAAGAATCTCGCGACCATAACGATTAATATCGAAGAATGGTAAATCTATTACTTGACAGCGTGATATAATGGGAGGGATGAGTTGTGATTCTTTTGTACCGATGAAGAAGAAACAGCATACATGTCGATACATTTCCATGGGACGACGTAGAGCTTGTTGAGAGAGTTCAGGAAATGTATCAATGTCATCTATAATAACCCATCTTACAATACCAGGGTGTATGGCAGGTTGTCGAACGAAGTCCATTAGTGAATCGCGTACTGTATGGATTCCACGATCTTGTTCAGCACTAAGGATCATGAGATAATCTGGATTTTTTTGTGCGGCATCGATATGTATTCCATGGGAGGCAAAATATGATTCAATGAAATTTCGTGCGAGTGTTGTTTTACCAGATCCATGTGATCCAAAAAGTGCCAAGTGTGTGGGTTGTTTCATGCGCGCCTCCAAAAATGGTACTATAGTATCATATCCTATAATCTTCGTATTTAGCGACATTATTATTGACAATGACAATTGTATTTAGATTCATATTAACAAGCTTAAGGTTTGACGCAACTATTGAAACTAATAAAATGCCAGATCTTTACGGTACATTAGGTGTAGAACGCGGTGCATCCGCAGCCGATATTAAGAAGGCGTATATGCGTCTGGCAAAAACGGAGCATCCTGATAAGGGGGGTGATGAAGAGAAGTTCAAGACAGTAGTGAAAGCGTATGAGGTACTAAGTGATGATGAGAAGCGCCAGTTTTATGATCAGACAGGGCAGATTCCAGGAGAGGGTGGTGTACCTGAGGAGGCAGCATCAGCAGGAGGTGGTATGCCATTTCCATTTGGAGGTATGGGTCCAATGGGAGGTTTCTCGATGAATATGGCGGATCTATTTGGCATGTTTGGTGGAGGTGGTCCAGGAGGGCCACGAAGACAGCAGCAAGGAGGTAAGGAACCACCAAAGACTATTAAGATTCCAGTTAGTCTCGCGCAGTTCTATAATGGTCATACATTCGGTGTTGGATTTGATAGACAACGTTTTTGTAAGGGATGCAAAGGTATGGGTGCAGATAAAACTGAGGATTGTGGAGCATGTAATGGATCTGGTATAAGAACACGTATATTACAAATGGGTCCAGGAATGATGATGCAATCACAGGGACCATGTGATGTATGTAGTGGTAAGGGTCGAAAACTAACGGGAACATGTGTGCAATGTAAGGGTGTTGCGAAGTTTCGTGAAGAGAAGAAGTTGGAGGTACATATTCGTCCAGGAATGTCAGCAGGAGAGACTATTGTTTTTCCTGGGGTATGTTCTGATACTCATGAATATTCTGAGGCAGGTGATGCACATATTGTACTGGAGGATGCAGAGGATCCACATGGTTGGTCGCGTCAGGGAGATAATCTGGAGAAAGTGCTACATCTTACTCTCACGGATGCTTTACTGGGTACTACAGTTCATTTGGAAGGTCATCCTCGTTCTCCTACGGGAATGTATGTAGATATTCCTGCAGGTCTAACAAATGGGGAGATCTATACAGTAGATGGTGAGGGAATGCCAGTTAAAAATTCAACACGTAGGGGTGTAATGCATCTGAAGATTCATATTACAGTAGGAGAAGGAGAACGTGCAGCAATTCAATCAGCCGTTGCAGAGAATTCAGCAGCAATTGCATCAATGCTTGGTATATCACAGTATGTGAAACCACGTGCCCAGGGAACACCACATATTACTTCAGGCAAAGTATCAAGAGGATAACCACCATCAATGCATTGTTTACCAGGTGGATCAGGATATAATACAGCAGTATACGTATATTGACAGTGACCACCGAGTCCAAGGCACCATGAGCAGCCTTCAATGGAGAGGCAGTCTTCTTTATCGGTGAAATCAGTGCAGTATATATAGTTGGGATAGACAGCATCAAGAATATCTTCACCTAGTAGATCAGCTATAGCATTTTTGGAGGCGCGTACAAGTTCTTCTTCTTTTATATCAGCTGCTCTTTTATTAGCGAGTTGTTCTAAATGTTCACGTGCATTAAATACAGGTTGGTTTGTAGGGTTTACAATATGAATTTTTATATTAGCATATGGATTTGGAGTTGGTTTAGGAGTCGGTTTTCGAGGAACACGAATAGCAGGAACAGCTTGACAGTTACATTGAGGTCGAGGATTAGGATGGGACCATGATATACATGTCGCTAGGGATAATATAATATATTTCATTTCGTTGTAAAGTATATTATATTACTTACTGTATAATAAATTATAACATGCAACAATATTCAATTTTTAATGTCCACCATCTTGTGAAACATAGCATAAGAAGGCATTCCAAAAGATATTTACGCTATTAACAAAAATGGGTTGGAGTGAATTAGGGACAAATGCAAAGTTTGCCATTTGGATGAGGGGCCATACAGCACAGTCAGTAATATAGATGCGTGCAAATTTCTGTTGAATATTATTAATCTGTTTCTTACAAGATTCCACGATTTTTGTAGTATTGAGCGAACCATTTGTTTTAACATATTCGAGATCATCGTGTTTAGTATTTTCAAGTAGAACACCCGTTGTAAACATGAAGAAAACTGGATATAACACCGAGAAAATGAATTGATCCGCGTAAATTTTACTAACGAGAATTGTCTTGGAGCGGATAATGGGTTTTTCAATTGTATCAAATGTATCTCTGAATTGAACACGAAAATTCTTCATACTCATTTGATCGATTGTGCCATTCTTTGTATATTGATGGAGTTGTTTACGGAATTCATTAGTCAGATAGCGTTGTTGATTCCATTTAACAATGCGTTCAACAAGCAGCGGCATTTTATCGATTTTCCTGAACCATAAATAATATATGGGACCACCCATTAATGTTCCAAAGAGTGTAAAGACCGCAATACGATGTTTATCGTAGGCCTCGCGTTTTCCCTGTTTAATTTCGATCTTTTGTGCAAGAATATCTCCTGCTCCATAACATACTCCTGATGTAATGGAAGTCACTGTTAAAGGTTTCTTCTCGAGGACCTTGTTATATATGCGAAGAAGTGAATACATTGTATTATATGTTATAATGTATAGTATAATGTATTATATGTCGTTATGATTTAAGTGTATTTAAATACCACCAGTGCCAGCGAGTTTCCATTGGGGGTGTAATCCAGCCATTTTCTCGAGATCAGAAGGGAGTATCATGGTAGGTTGGGATACAGATGCAAGTTCTGCAGCGCCACCACGTTGTTTACGAGAGCGTTTAACGGATTTACGGTTTTTACGACTGGAAGAGCTTTTAGCGGATTTGCGATGAGTCTTACGGTGAGCCTTGCGATGTCTACGACGGCGGCGACCACCATCTTGCATACCAGCAATGGCAGCATAGGCAGCATCTTGACCGGCTATCATGGCACTACCACGGAGTTGTGCTGGAAGGACATCAAAACCGGAACTGAGTGGGGCTGCACCACCTTTGAACATAGGTGCATTCGTCATGTAAGTAATACCTTGTTTTAGACTATCAGTCATAGAATTTCCACCGCGTTGTTTACGATTGCGTCGTGCGGACTTACGACTCTTGCGAGTTTTACGACTCTTGCGCATATTTTTACGAGACTTTCTCCAATTCATTTTCTATTTTATAGTTCGCATTAAAAATCGCTGTATATAATATAAAATGCAACACCCTGAATGGACTGAATCCGTCTCTTCCGAAACTATCTGTGGATATTACTACATCATGTTTATTATTACATGTGTAGTTGTAGCAATTGCTGTATTTGGTGTATTTGGTATTCTTATGTCTAAGATGCCAATGATGTTCAAGATTTCCTCCGTTTTCCAGCTCCTAGTTAGTGGAGGTATCGCAGTAGTTGGTGCTATGTTTCTCTACATCATGTGCGACCGTGCACTCCTCGGTAAGAAGAAGGAGGGTTTCACTGCTGTCGCTAAGAAACAGTATTAAATATTAATATTTCATAGTATATTTTAAATTAATATTATATGAAATATATTGTGATTATGTGCTACTGTGATCATATGCACTGTGAAACGATTAATCCTGTGCCAGCGATGCAAGAGTTACTTTCTTTTTACCGATCTTTCCACTGACAATATATAGGGAATTCTCTGTTAGAATTAGATAATCTTCTTCTGCTTTATGAATCTTAGTTACGAGTGATGTATATTCATCGCGGCTTTTGAGGAGTACTTTGTGTTCCTTATTTTCGGTGTCTTCTACTAAAAATGCCTTACCTTGTGCGGTTTCAACGTAATAATCGAGTTGAATAGGACGATCTTGTTGAATGGCAATTTTAGCGGCGAGTGTTAGAACTGCGGGGCTAGGTACAATAATTTGTTGTATAGGTGTTGCAGGAGTTTGTGCCGCCATATTATAGAATTCTGCCGTATAAATATAAAATCGACTATTTATTTAGACGCAATAGCAGCAACTGGTGTGGGTGCTTTACGAACAAAATATGTTGCATTTTTATTGAGAACATCAATAAGGAATCGATGTGCTTCTTCGATTTGTTCCATATCTCGTGCACCAGTGATAATAATATTTCCAGTTTGGAAGATTGCTAAGGTAATTCGTTTACATTCACCATCTCCATCACCATTTCCTTGTCCACGACATGCTTTTTTGCAGCAGCATTGTCCAGGGCGTTTTGTATCACCTTTTTTATTATAATAGTATTTTGTATTAACTCCTTGATATATAGTACTTTCAAATAGACTATATAGTTTATAATCTTTGATGAATACATTATGAATGCGATCACGCCATAGTGGTGCGCCAACGGAGAAATCACTATTAACAAGTTGAATGGAGAATTTTTCAATGGATGGTGTGGAATGAAATGGGCTACGTGGGAGTCGTTTGCATTCCGTGATAAACCATTCAAGTGTATTGCGTGCAAATTTATCGCTGGAAATGCCTGTCATTTGAATGCCTCCGTTTGCGAAAAGTTTAATATTTACTTCTTTCCATTTTGCGGGTGTGATGGCGGTGGCAGTTGTGCTTCCTAGAGAGGGTTCAACGAGTCTTCTGCGAATAACAAGTGTAGATTGGTTGAAGAATGCCTTTGCTGTTATACGTCGGTTTGTAAGAACATCGCGATGACTTTCTCCAATAACTTCTTTGCCATGTTCGAATTTGAGAATACCTTCACCAGGATACCAAATAGGTATTAGGACATGACGAACATCTTCAAGAAATTGTGCAAGATTAAGTGATGTACCAAAATGTGCAGTAATAACCATAGTAGATACACGCAATGGTGAGAATGTAAATGGGGATTTAGTTGCTGTCGCTGCCATTTTAAAGAAGGTGCTTTAAATTGTCTGTGAGTCTAATGTGTCTATTTAATATAGATTGATGACCATTTAAGCCCTCCCTCTTCATCGTCAAGTTTTTTTATCATATTATTAATAATTTTACTAATGGTGTTGACAAAATATGTTTCATTATGTATACTAAATACACCTGCAATAAAAAATTCACTTAATTGATCATATATATTTTTATTTAACATATTAAGATAATTCAATAAATATAATAACTGTGTTAAAATCGTATCTTCGGTTGTTGTTAGCCCATTTGATATATCTTCTCCATTAAACAATGCAATTATATCGCGAAAATTATTCATATTATTACGAAATTGTCGCAAATCACCTCGAAGGGAATAATGGAGAAGAAGAGATTTATTTTTCGGTGTTGGTGGAGGATCGAATCTGATACGTAAGAAGCGTGAACGAAGACTTTCATGTAGGCGACTCAATGAATTGCATATGAAAATAATACATACATCTTGCGGCCTCATATCTAGGAAAGGCCTCAGAGCCAATTGTGCGGATTCAGTGAGAGTTTCGCATTCATCAAGTACTAGGAATCGTGGACGCAGATCAGTTTTATCGCGCCAATCAACTTCCAAGAAAGGGAGAATCTTTGAACGAATTGCATCTAAGCTACGTTCATCCGCAGCATTTAATATACGACAAACTTGTGGGCGAATAGGAGATCCTTCCCATACTTTATTTAATAATTTCGTAGCAGATGTTGTTTTACCTGAACCTGGTGGACCGTAAAATAGAAGATGCTGTAATTTATCAGGATGTTTGACAAATAATGGAATGATTTTTTGTATACGATAGCATAGTGCTGATAGATCCATATCTTCAGACAACATATTATTTAGTTTCTATATTCATATTCTTAAACCAACACCATGTATCTCATGCCTATTAAAATGTGTGTTCTACTTAAAATTTTTTCATACTATTAGTTATTAATATTATTATGGGAAGAAAGAAATTAATACATAATATACAAGCCCCAACCGAGAATGTAGTATCTGATACTGTTGATGAGCCGAAACAGAAACGTAGAGGTAAGAAGCAATTCCCTGTAATAGCAAAGATTGGTGCAGATGGAATTATTGGATCACTAATGACACAGGAAATTAAACCTCTTATTGCTCATTTACCTATACATTCTGCTGAAGTACAATTTTTCGATGGACCACCAACATATGATCCAACACCTCCCAAACAGACTGAATCATATGATGATACTATTACATATTGTGTAAATATTCAGAATGATGACGAAACAACTCTTGACCAATCTCATTTTTCGTTTATTGACAATACACTTCCTCTTCCACCATTAATTTTGCCATATGAAGAGCGTGAATTACCGCAATTAAATGAACCAGTTGCACAGCAGAAGGTGCAGCAACAGCAGCAACAACAACAGCAGAAACAGCAACCGAATTATCAAGTAAATGAACCAAATGTAGGTTATACATCGAAAGTAGACAAGAACAAAGTATTAATGATGCCATTTCTAAATATGAAGGAAACACGACAGCTCCCTGATAAAACAGATATTGCCTGTTTTTGGTGTACATATGAATTCGATCATACACCATGTGTTATCCCTCGATTCGAAGAGAATGGTATATGGTATGTATATGGAAATTTCTGTTGTCCTGAATGTGCAATGGCATATTTGTTAGAGGAGAAAGAAGATCTTCATGCTCGTTGGGAACGTATTGCATTAATACATAGGCTCTATACACCTTCTGCAAATACACGGATTTATCCTGCTCCACCACGTGCAGTTCTACAGCGTTTTGGAGGACAATATACAATTGATGAATATCGTGGAATTATTTCCAAAAAACAGATACGTATTGATATTAATTATCCTCCTATGATTAGTCTAATTGGATCAATTGATACGAAACCAATTGATTTCTATGAACCTAGTTCAAAAGGAAGTAATGTAATATTGAATACAGATATGATATCTCGTGCAGAAGAGGGTCTTCGTTTGAAACGTACAAAACCTTTGAAGGAAAAGGAGAGTACGTTGGATTCATGTATGAACATAACAGTAAAAATGCGATAATAAAGCGTGAAAAATTGATCCGCTGTGCTTGACAAAAATTTGATAGTATAAAGAGATTTAGGACTTTAGGATAGATCCCTTTAAACTATATAACACTACACGAATCTTAAAAATGGCATCAATTTCATCTGTTATTCTTAAGAATGTTGTAAATGAGCTGCAAAGCAATGTTGCCGCTGAAATGACGCGGTTTCAGCAACATATTTCTGCATTGGATGCAATTATTCGTCATTCTACAGTAGATACTGTATCTATAACTACTACAGCAAATAATAATGTATCTGCAAGTAATACTGTATCTGCAAATAATAATGTATCTGCAAGTAATACTTTACCTGAAAGTAATAAAAATAGTGTAGAACGCAATGAAATAGTTGATATTCAAAATAACATATCATATGTACGTGATACTATTGATAAGCAAACGTATGTACTTGATACTATGAGTACTGCTGTATCGAGTGAAATTAATAAATTAAAGGATGATTACAAGGCAATGAATACAAATGTTGCACAATCATTTGAAGTACTAGGTAATGCATTTAATCAGCAAGTGGAGCGTATTATGAGTTTGGAGGCAAAGTATAATGCACTTGAATCTCGTGTCGCTGCATTAACTGTAAATAATGTTGTTGCAAAAGAATGTATTGAACATAAAACAAACATTATTATGGAATCTCCTGAAGAAATTATTAAAGATACGACAACACCTCCAAATACTCCTTCATCATCTGAATGTGAGGATTCTGAACCTGATATTGAAGACTCAAACATTCATTATGAATCAGAAGCTGAACCTGATATTGAAGATGTTATTGAAGAGGAGGAGGAAACTAAAGTAGAAGAGGAAAAGAAAGAACTTGTTGAAGTCAAAGCTGAAGTAGAAGCTGATGTTGAGGAAGAAGAAGCTGAAGCTGAAGAAGAAGAAGCTGAAGAAGAAGCTGAAGAAGAAGCTGAAGAAGAAGCTGAAGAAGAAGCTGAAGAAGAAGAAGCAGAAGTAGAGTACGAAGAAGTCACATACAAAGGTAATACATACTATGTAGATCCCGATAACATTGCATATACTATGGATGATGAAGGCTCATTGAATGAAGATCCTGTGGGTGTCTGGGTTCCTGAAAAAAAGATTGTACGATTCTATAAGAAGTAATATAGAATATTAAATGAAAATTAGTATAACTATAAATTAAATAAGATGTTCTGTTTACCTGTATTATTATTTGGCACAATTTTTTTAGCACTCTTCGGCGCTCAAATGATACAACATGATAGCCAACGTGCATTAACAACAGTTGTTGTCGGTACTATATTAGTATCTCTCTTAACAGCTATATGTAATTATGCATCAAGTAAAGCTGCATGGGGGACAGTAGTAGTTCTTGTAGCAGCAATGATACTGTATTTATTAATACAGGGAGGAGTTATTAATACTCCTAGCACAGCAGCAGTAACCTCTACAGTTCCTACCTTTTGCCCATGTGCTTCACAGGAATCAAAATGTGATTGCTAATATCCTAAATATATATACATAATAACTACATAATCACAATGAATCGAACAGATATTATTCTATTTTTCCTGCAAATATATAATAATATTACAGACATATATACATATTATACAACGAAAATATATAAATTATACAGTATATGGTGTACATTTATGAAATATAATAATACATATTATTTCAAGAATGATATAGAATATCAATTACCGTATGAAGCATATGATATGTCAATGAATGGTGCTGGTATATGGGAGTTTATTGTACGCGATGAATCATATAGTGAATGGAATGAAGTTGGTGCAGAATATAGAGGTAAATACAAAATTATTCAATGGTTAGCTGGCGAATTATATATAAATGAAACAACAAAGTATGAAATCCCATGTGCTCTATTATATATAAAAAGTTCAACAAAAAAGTCAGAAAAGAAATGGCCTACATATGAACAATGGTTGCAAGTAATATATAATGAAACTGGTAATTGGTTATTGATACCACCGGCTAAAATAGTGATAATTAATGATATGGGAGAAGAATGTATTATTAAATCGGCAGATGATTTCAAGAAATTAATAGAAGGAATATGATTTAAAAGTGCACTAGGATATTGAAAATGTGATATGGTGACTTAAAATTTGATAAGATATATAATTATAGGCGGTGTGGTACTGTATTAAAATGAGTCAAGTAACCGCACCTATAACACAACAGCCGCAAATTTCAGGAAGTACTCCATTACCTGGAGGAACTTGCTGGACATTATGGTATCATTCTTCTGAAGAGAAGAAATGGACTCCATCAACATACAAAAAGATCCATTCAGTTTCAACATGGGGTGAATTTTGGGGGCTGATTGATACATTGGGTGAAGAGACACTGCTAGGTGGATTCTTCTTTATGATGCGTGATCAAATTCCACCACTATGGGAAAATAAGGGAAATATTCGCGGTGGATCATATACAATTCGTGTACCACGTCGTGAAGCAAGTGATCTATTCCTTCGATACAGTATTGCAGGTATTATTGGAGAAGCTTTGAATCATGCAGATAATCATGTTATGGGTGTATCTATTGCACCGAAGAAGGCATATAATGTAATAAGTATATGGAATGAAGATTTTGCAAGATTTAATAACTCGACAGATTTACATATTATGAATAAGAGTGTTCGTTTAGATGAAATTAGATATACGAAACATATTGATAAGAAATTTTAGAATTATGGCAAGAATATAAAGTATATAAATGATATAAATATTAGCAATCGACCTATTAAACACATCATAAAATAAATATAATGAAATTTATATTTATTAATGGGGATAAAAAGAAGGAGATATATATGTCTCCATTTTTGAAGCAAGTGCCATCTTATTTGAAGAATGTTTCTGCGATCTTTGATAATAAAATTATTACAACAGATAATATTAAAGAATATGGTAAATTGATTATAAATTATACAAATCAATTTACATATAAAAAAGCGGATCTTCCATTTGACGATGATGCATTCGATATAATTGGAATGAATTATGAATTAATTTCATTGATGATTGATAATTTGCGATTTTTTTACGAGGCAAATTTATTTGTTTATTTTGAAAAAAACATGAAAGCATTAATATATATAATGAACGACATAGTTAATACACCTTTCAGACATAATATAGAAGACATTGAATCGTTAAATGAAGCAATACATATTATGGAAGATTGGTGCAATATATATTATCCAATGAATGGATGGTATAGTGCTGCATTTGATAAATATATTGGTAATGATATATATTCTTTACTACATGATATTGGTAATACTTTTTATACTATGGGAGTTGAAGAATATACTGGTTACTGGGAATATTAATATGCTGTCTTCCTGTCTTCCTGTCTTCCTGTCTTCCTGTCTTCCTGTCTTCCTGTCTTCCTGTCTTCCTGTCTTCCTGTCTTCCTGTCTTCCTGTCTTGCTGTCTTGCTGTCTTGCTGTATGTTACTGTAATATAATATATAATTATAAAATAACTGTATATTATATTATCTTAATAATCTATATAATTAGTTCTTATTTTTAATGGGTGCTAATACAAGTTTTACTTCACCAAGATTGGCAACTGTATAGCGCAGGATGAGTGGTGCATCGTTTTTAAGGTATAGTTCAATAGAGGGACATAGATTAGTGCATTTAGTAAAAAGGAAGAGATGTTTCAATTGGAAGACACCTTGTACAATTTCCGTGGAACCATTCTGTTTCTGGACACGCATATTACCTTGGCTCTCACGAATATGAATTTCATTATCTGCAAAGTCGCCCAAACATTTGAAAATCAGATCTCCATTTGTGGAAGTTATTTCAACGCGTTCACCGAGTGCATTCATATCACGACAGAACTTCTGGAAATCCGTGGAAGGCATATGAATAATACTAGAAAATGTTAGTGAAGGAATCTGAATATCTTCGACAGTGGTATCAAACAGTTTGAGATAATAATTCTTCGTGATTTGTTTCTTCGCATCTTCCATCATAACACCCAGTTTATTAGGGTTATTTGCAGGTAGATAGAGAGTCAGAGAATCATTATTTTCCAATGTTTTAATGAGTTTGAAGAGATAGATCATATTGATACCAAGTACCTGTTTTGTAGGACAATAGTAGTGTTCAAAACGATCTGCATGTAGACGCAGATAAACAAGGATTGTATGAGTCTCATCCACGGCAATGATTTTCATACCATGTTGATCAAATTCAATATTAGCTTCAGTTAAAATTTCTTTGAGGGCCTCAACTAGTGTTCGAAATGCGCCAGATTGAACAGTCTTGATTTCGAACAGGTTGCCATTTTGATTTGGACGAGCAGTAGAACTCATTATTAATGCCTAACAAGTACCGGGCCTTTAGATATGTATATATAGGCGCGTCACAATTATAGTTATGGTTATTTAGTGTATCTTCTTGTAATTTTACGAACCGTTTTCTTAGATTTTCGTGATGTTTTCCGTGTCTTCTTTTGAAATAAACGCATACCAGCTAATACAGTTGCTGGAACCAAAACAGATGCATTTTTAACGAAATTCACCATAACTAATGGAGGTGGTGCAAAGAATCCTCCACTAAGTCTTTTGCGTGTTTGATGATGCCGCCGTGGATGCATTTTAATTATTGAAATGACTTAAATTCGGTACATTAATGTTAATGATAAATGGCTCCACCTCAGAAACCTTTCGTAAGTGTTGTGACACCCACATATAATCGTCGCCCATTTATGAAGGCTCTCATACAATGTTATCGTCATCAAACATATCCAAAGGATCGTATGGAATGGATCATTTTTGATGATGGAACGGATCCTGTGGAAGATTGTTTCAAGGAATGGGCGAAGGATCTTCCTAATATTAGATACATTCGTGAAACGGAAAAGCAGGTTATTGGTGTAAAGCGTAATCGTCTGAATAAGGAGGCACGTGGTGAAATTATTGTAGCAATGGACGATGATGATTATTATCCTCCTGAACGTGTATCACATGCAGTAGAATCATTTGCCAAACAACCACGTGTAGAATTAGCAGGCTCCACGGAAATTTACATGTATTATACAGATATCGATAAGATTTATCGTATTGGTCCATATGGTCCACAGCATGCAACGAATGGTACTATGGCATGGCGCAGTAGTTATTCAAAGAGATTCTTCTACAATGAGGCGGTAACGCATGCAGAAGAGAAGTCATTCCTTGATGATTATAAACATCCTATGATACAGCTTGCACCACATAAAACCATGTTAGTTATGTCACATTCAATAAATACATTCGACAAGAAAATGTTCCGTGAAGGTAATCCAATGTGTGTGCTAACATCCATGAAACTGAAGGATTGGGTGAAGAATAAGGATCTTCGTGATTTCTATTCGAAGGCGTAGTTCAGAAATATTGATATGAGATATTTAATGTAGCCTGTTTATCAATTAACTGCAGAGCTGTGTTCATTTCTTCCAATTTATTTAATGCATCTGTAATGTTTTTCTTTTGAATTGGACACCATACTTCCATATGTGATCTATTATCAACATGAAATTCTATGGAATATAATTTATTATTTTTATATAGATCACTCATATTAGAAGGACATACATATCCTAACAATTTACCCATAGATATATGTAATAGTGGATTGTCAGCAGGTTTATTATCGTTTTTACGTATATTATAAATAGTATTGAGGTGTTTCTGTGTACTTTTCATTTGTTCAGTATTACAAACAACAATTGCATCATCAGTATCATAATATGGTCCTATAACGACAGTGATCTCTTTAATCTGTTGCAATTTAATAAGACTCTTATTATTTTTAATGATACGATCATACATTTCGTTGGATCCAATACCATTATATCTGACTTCTCCATCAAATGGTATACATGCTGGTCGGATTCCACAAGCAGTTAAATATATATCAATAGCAGCTTCATTGATAGATTCTTTATGTTTAAATATATTGGTGGGTATTGCATCCACGATTTTATTAAATAGATTCTTCGCCTTTATTTTAGTAATTGTCATGCCTAATAAGGGAGTCTAAATAATATTGTGTGCCTTAATAATAAATGTCACAGAATATTATTAATAATTTTACTGAAATAGTAAATTCAATTAAAAATAATAAATATAATTCTGCATTATATGGTATAAATAGACATACATTCTCTACGCATTCATATGTAGAACTAGCAATAATTAATGAAATATATCGCAGAAGTATTTCTGCATATACATCACAACATATTAATCTGAAAGATGCCATTATTAAACCTCTATATGCACATCAAACAGCATTAGTTGCTGTAATGCAGGAACGAGAAAAACAGTTACGAGAAGGGATGCAAATAGGTACACATGAAACATTTTGGTCACAGTATGCATTCCTCGGCGATTCCGTTGGATCAGGTAAAACGCTCACAGTTCTTGCATATATTGCATCATTACGTGGAAAACAGTATATTGCAAAACCAACAGTTCATGAAACATCCAATACACTAATACATTCTGTATATAGAAAACCCATGGAACAGCAGCAGAAATATGGACGTCTTATTATTGTACCACATACATTATATAGGCAATGGGAATCTACAATAAAGACTGATACGCGATTAAATATATTATGTTGTAAATCTGTTGCAACATTCCGTAATCCTAAATTAGCCGAAGAAATTGTTGCAGCTGATGCAGTCTTGGTGTCAAACACGTTATATCAACAGTTACAGGATTTCGCATTTTCGCAGCATATTAGATGGTCACAGTTATTCATCGATGAACCAGATACAATATATCTGGCATCCACACGAACACCGCTAGAACACACAGCTGATTTCATATGGTTTATTACAGGAACATGGGCGTCATTCAATATAAATTCCTTTCCCTATTTCTTCATGAATCGTCATATAGTATCAGCCGATCCATCAATACCATCAATACAGATGCGACAATTATTGCTACCATATTTAGATGAGGAGTTTGCGCAGATAGTAAATGAACAATTTCAAGGTATTGGATTTCAACATATACATTCACGGGGATTTTTTCAGAAATATATAACGGAGCATCCACAGCGTTATAATTTAATTGTGCGTTGTCGTGACAGTTTTCGACAGGAATCAATGAAACTGCCTCTAATTATAATGGAGATTATACGTTGTCGTCCAAGCGCAGCTCAGCGCATTTTAAATGATTTCTTGAAACCAGAAGTACAATTGTTATTACATGCAGGAGATATTACAGGTGCACTCGCTGCTCTAGGAGTTGAAAAAGAATCTCATTGTGATTTAATTACAGCAGTAACAGACAATCAACAAAAGGAATTGATTCGCTTGAAGGCTACATATGAATTCAAACAATCTGTGGAATATGCTACACCACAGGCTAAAGATACAGCACTAGCACATTTACAGGAAAAAATCCGTTCATTAGAAGAACAAATCGCCAGCTTCAAAGAGCGTATATCAAATATATCAGGTATTGTATGTCCTATTTGTTATGATGAACCAGCTTCAAAAGAAATTATTGTAGTGCCATGTTGTAGACAGGTATATTGTGGGGAATGTATATTACGTACATTAAGTATTCGTGGAACATGTGCAATGTGTAGACAGGAACTGAAAGCAGGTGATTTACACAGGGTTTTACAGCCAGGAGAAAACAGTAAAAAAGCAGAGAGACAGGAACAGCAGGCTGCGCCTGCACAACAGTTATCAAAATCACAGCAACTCCTACAAATCTTACAGGATAATCCCACAGGTAAAATACTTGTATTTAGTCGTTATGAAAATCCATTCTATGAAATACAGCAGGAGTTACAACAGCACAATATTACGGTTGCAATTGTACAAGGTAATAAGGATGTTATACATTCTATTCTAGAGCGTTTCCGTTATGGACAAATTCGTGTACTCTTAATGAGTGATTATTCGGTATATTCTGGTTTAAATCTACAAGATGCAACACATGTGATATTTTATCATGGACGTATGACTTCAGGAGAAGAAACACAGATTATAGGACGTGCACAGCGTATTGGACGTACTACATCACTACGTGTTATAAAACTGTTACATCCCAATGAAGAAAATGGGGAACTAATTGCACCTGCACCACCATTACCTGTTGAATAATATATTGTATATTATATGGAATAATATTAGATATATTATATATTAATTGATACTGTTTCTTTTTTAATTGATGCTGTTTTTCTGGTACTGACTGTCTTTTTGCTGCTACTCCCTGTTTTTGGGGTTGCTATTGCTGTCTTAACTTCCTGCTGCGCAGGATCAATCTCTTCCTTAACAAATGATAGCGCCTTCTGCTGTTTAGTAGATCCTCCAATACATATATCAGGGATATGACGAAGATCCACACCTGTTTCATCATTGAGACGACACATCTCTTTCCATGCATTAAAAAGCGCAGATTGCCTTGTTAGCACCCATGTATATTCCAACTGTTCTACAGGTATGATTTTATTCGCCTTTGGAAGTTCTTGTAAGTAAAGATTTGCAATTTTCAGTTTGACTTCCGTGGAGATTCCTAGAAGAGGCCAGCATTGATGGAAGAATGCCCAGAAGTCTGCATAATCACTTATTTCGAATACTTTGTGAAGCTGTCTGTATTGATTAAATGCTGCACGATTCGCTTCTGATGTAGGAGGTGTACCACGTTTTGGACCAACTGGCTGTAATCTATATGGTAGATTCTGATGATATAATAGTCCCGCGAGATTTGCATCCTTTGTATCCATATCAATAACATCGAAGAAATCCCACGTATCATATAATGTATGCCATGCTGTTTGTAATGTAATAGATGGTGGTTCAATAGTTATATCAATATCATCATCTTGTTTCTCTGTAGCTGCTGATGCAGCCGCAGTTTCATCTGATTGTATGAAATATTGTTGTGGGGGTGGAGCAAATCCTTCAATAACACGAAATAGAGAACGTAAATCCATTTTGCGTTCATTAATTGTTAGAGGTCGTCCAATCCATTTTTCAAGAATGGGACCAGCGGGCATACCAACAGTACATACTTCACAGAGTCGTACAATCTGCTGCATTTTACGACCGAGAAGTTCATTGCATATGAGTACTAGTGGAATTGCAGCATTCTTCTTGGTTTCACGGAGATATTTCAGGAGTTCTTGTAGACCACCACGTTCGCCTTGTGAGAGACCATCCATTTCATCGAGGACAACAGCATGTCCTTTTGGTCGTGATGGAGACGCCCATGCACTAAGACCAGATTCACGCAGCAAAGGAAGGATTTTATCACGGAATGAAGTACCAGTTCGTGTATGGCTTGCATTCAATTCTTGTATCCAATATCCCTCTTCTTTGCATACACGATATACAAGTGTTGTTTTACCTACACCAGGAGGACCAATACATAGGAATGCAGCGGTGGGTCGTTCTTTCAACCAACGACGAAGTTTCTCTTCAACTTGTGGATGAAGACATATGGTATTTGCAGTTGTTTTCCCAGCAATATCCATCTTTTATGGCGTCTCAAATTACATATTCAATTATAACACATCTTTAAGGGGGTCTTCATAGTTTAAGGAAATTGCTGGTGAGATCGAATGATTTGGTGCCAGCACTTGACATACTAACAGGATGTTGCATTTGTTGTGGCATTTGCGAGATATCGCGTAAATAGAAGAAGTGTTGTTCAATCTCGCTGAAAATTTTGGGAACTGCAAATCCTATAACAATATTATTGAGTTCGGCTACTTGTCCTTGTATATCTGTGGGTAGATTGCGACCATATTGTAGGTACATGGCGCGCATAATGATTTGTAATTCATCGACGCTTTGATCATCAATTTCCCAGCGGCGTGCACCACTACGTTTATATACACCTTGTTTAATGGCGCGTTGAATGGTAGCTACATTTGCAGGTGAAAAGAATGCAGTAGATAAAGGTGTTTGTTCCCAGTTACCACGTAACACATCAGCTTGCATATTTGGATCAACGGTAGTACGATGTGAGAATGCGCCTTGATAAGAACCAGCAACAGTTCCAGTGGTTGAATTCAAATTAACCCTTCCAACACCGGCGGGGCTAGCACCAGGTGTGTATGCAGTGAATGGTAATTCGAAGCGACTTGTGGAGTTATTAACATAGCATTCATTATTCATAGGAAAATCCGGACCAGGCATTCTCTCTCTTATTAATAATTGCAGGGTATTTATGGTGTGTTTAAATAATTCAATTGGTACTGATGGGCTCTTTAAAATGCAGGGCTTAAACTCTCAGGATCACCGGCAAATATTATCGAATAATATAATATAAAATGTCTTTCAAACAAGTTCCTGCAAATCTCGGTAATTATGTAGTCATTAATGATCTCTCTGGTGATGGAAATGCTGGAACCGGCTTCGTATGGGTATATAATACTTCTGCTGATGGTAATACCCCTCTGATGCTTAACGCTACTACATTAAGTGGTGCTGTGCTTCTTGGCGCTACATCAGGTGCCGCTTCAAATCCTGATGGAACTGTATTCAAGGATCTTGGTGTAACATATGTCCAAAAATCTACAGAAAATGTTTCCATGCAAAACGTATATCGTAAAGTTGTAAAAGCTGCTGATGCTGCATCTTCAGCTACTCCCACTGAGTATTTTATTAAAGTAGTTAATGCTGAGAGAAATCCTGCTAGTGGTCTAGCAGCTGGCTCTGTCCAATTTGCCCGTCTTGGTTAAATAACCCTTGAATAATTTATAAGATTATATACAATCATTTTATAAATTATCCTGTCGAAACACCGGCAAAAGCGCGTTATTTTTTTCTAAAGAATCAATATAAAATGTCCTCCGTTCTTAGTCAAATAAAGCAAGTCCCTGTCACTGGCGGAAAATTCGTGTGTGTATTGGCTGGAGCTAATAATGCATTTCCTGTTGCAAATGCATCTGATCGCGTTCCTTCTAGTACAACAGCTGATGCAACTATTGCTGTAGGAACTGAACTTATTGATCTTGGTGTAACATATGTAGATAAGACAAGTAAGATTGAATATCGTAAAGTTGTTAGTGTAGTAAGTGCACAATCAAATGCTCCTGCTCCTAAATTCATCCAAACTTTTAATCCTACTGGAACTGTTTATTTCGCACGAACTGCGTAAAACACCGGCTTCAATATATTTTAACATTTAGTTCTCCCAAATATCTTATATTAATTTTCGAATCAATTAATATAAAATGTCGTCCCTTCTTACTCAAATCAAACAAGTTCCTGTTAATTCTGGATACTTTGTAGCTGTTGTTGCTACTTCAAGTACAGTATTACTTCCAGATACTACTAATACTAATATACCTGTTACAAATAGTGCTATTACACCTTCAGTAGGTGAATTATATAAGGATTTAGGTATAACAGTTAAAGTAAGAGGTACAGAAACAACTACTGGTACTCGTGCAGCTAACGGTATTTATCGTAAGGTTGTAAAAGTATCTGAATTAAATACACTAACTAATCCTGTCGAATATTTTATCCGTCTAGATGGAAATTCATGCCCTTTTGCTCGCATGGGTTAAATGTAGTATATAATTCATAATCTACACAACAAAATTATAATATAATACATCAATAAATATTATATTTTAATTATCTCCAAATCAATAAATGGAAATCAATTATAAATTAGCGGCATATATATTGCTCGCTGCGGCGATTGGAATTTATGGAGTCATGTGGTTCTTCAAATCAGGCCGCTCCATCGGTGGAGTACTGTATTTAGTATTAGCAATTTTAATTTTCGTGTTTTTTGGGCTCCGGTGGTTTGGAGGTGTTGCATCATCTAATGCACCTACTGCATGGCCTCCTGTTATTAATAGCTGTCCTGACTATCTTACTGCTTTCAAGCGAACAGTTGCTGGTAAACAAATAAACACCTGCATTGATACTATTGGAGTTTCAACGAAATCATATGGTAATGGTGGTATCAAAAAGTGGGAACCCTCCATGAGATTTGATAATCCTCCAACGGATGATGGATATTATTTTGATCCAACAATGCCTGCACAAACTGTGGGAGGTGTGAAACCTATTGAAGCCCTATGTCAACGTACTATGGCTGCTGGTCTAACATGGGAAGGTATATGTGATGGAGAAAACTGTTACATACAAAATGCAGATTCATCTGCAGCTACTGCTGGTGGTGCTGGATGTCCTGCTCCTGCCTAGATGTACACGAAAATTTGAAAGATACTTTTCCTACAAATATACTACAAAAATGGCAACAATAAATCTTCAAGAAACCACATTAACATTTATAAATGGAGGAATTCCTCTACCTCCAGATACCGAGTATAGATTTTACAAATGTACTTTGGAAGCGAGGGCAAATTATACATGCAAACGTATATTATATGATGATGACAAAAAATCATATAATATAAATACAATACTTGTTCCTATATCAAAGAATATTCCAGAAATGTGTGATAGAGCGATTCTTCATTATAAATTAACACCGCGCATCAAGATAACGGATTAATCTGTGGTAGCAGCAGCTTTTCTCTTAAGAGCAATCTTTTTCTTTGGGGCAGCATCATCAGACACAGGAGATGTATCATTCATCTCTGCAGTTCTTGCAGCAGTATATTTCTCCCAGGCAGTATCAAAGGAGTCCAAATCTGAGAGCCAGATATCAGCAGGTGTGCGTGCAGCCAGGAGATCGCGAGCAGCAATCTTATCAGCAACTTGACGCATCAATTCTTCTACAGCAGTAGCTTTGACACGATCAATACGCATACGAAGCAGATATTCATATGCATCCACAGAATCCGCAGCAGTCGGTGCGGATAGTGGAGGAAGTGCGAGAGCTTTCAGTTGTTCTACAATATGTTCATCCGTTTGATTGGTGAGCTTCAAGCGTTTCTCCAAAATTGCTTTAATGAATACTTGTTTTGCGGATAGTTCACGGATTTCTTTATTGAGTTCATCAAGTTGTACACGCTTTCGCTCAGAATATGCAGCGAGTCGTGGACCAAAGAATGCTTCAATGATATCACCTACAGTTGCATACTTTCGAATCTTTCCTTCAGCGTCAAAGCAACACATATTTGTTGTACGATGTGATGTAGTCAGTTTGAATGCCTTCTCGAAACCAGCAGGATCATCTTTATAATCATCATATGCATCTTCTGATAGATGTAGAACAAATCGTGTATCTTGAATATAACTGTCAAATGATTCCAACCCAATACTTTTGGGCGCAGATGCTCCAAGACTTGAACCCGTTGCAGTTGATGCAGCATCACCGCTAGGTTTACCGCCACGTTTTGCTTTGCGTTCTTCTTTCTTTGTTATAGCCTTTGCTTCCTCTTCAGCTGTTGCAGCAGCATCCAAGAATGCCTTATAATCCTTTGTCCAACGACCAACAGGTAATTCAGTAACTGTTACAGTGTGTTTTTTATCATCCCATTCATATAGACCATGTGTAATCCATGTTGTATCATTACGACGGCTAATACGTCCTTTGAATCCGAACCACCATGGATCTAGTTGACGATCTTCGAGACTTTCAATACGTCCTTGAAGTCGTGCACGAAGCAATGAAACAATTTGAGTAGGATTATATGAAGGAATATCTGTGGAGAAACCAGTACCAATACCAATACATCCATTAATAGCAATGAAGGGAATGACAGGTAGATAGTATTCAGGTTCAACAAGGAGTCCATCATCATCGATATGTTTTAGAATTGCGGCATCTTCTTTTTTGAAGATTGCATCTACAATGGGTTCAAATTGTGTATGAATATATCTTGGAGATGCAGCATCCTTACCGCCCAGTAAACGCGATCCGAACTGACCATTAGGGCGCAGTAGATTGATATTATTTGATCCAACAAAGTTCTGAGCCATGGAAGTAATTGTAGATGTAAGCGATGCTTCACCATGATGATATGCAGCATGTTCAGATACATAACCGGCTAGTTGTGCAACACGAATTTCCTGGCGTAGATTACGTTTGAATGCGGCAAATAGAATCTTTCGTTGAGATGGTTTGAGACCATCCATTAATGAAGGAAGGGAACGAATATTATCTGCATTGCTGAAATGTATGAGTTCATCATGAATGAATCGTGTGAACGCGGCCTTCTTGTTTTTAATCTCCAATTGTCGTCGTGGATCATATGTAGCTAGCCATTCTTTGCGGTCATCTGCGCGTTTTTTGTTGAATGCTAGATGTATTGTGTCATTTGTTTCATCATCCCATTCATATTGAATTTCATTGAGGCGATGGAACCATTCCTTTGCTTCTGCTGGTGAAGATGTACCGAGACCTTTATAATATTTAATGGTCCATCCTTTCTTATCATTCTTTTCACACCATTCATCGAATGCAGCTTGAGTATAGAAGGATTCTACACGTTTACCCTTTGTGGCTTTGAGGATGGGAGTGAGTAGAGAGCAGATGAATCCCATTTTCAGGAGATCAGGCCATTCAGTATGGAATAGATTGATGAGTAGGCCTTTGATATGTGATCCATCGTGATCTTGATCCGCCATAATCATAATACGTCCATAACGAAGTTCTTTCACGGAGGCATATTTAGTTCCTTGTTTGAGACCAAGAATGCGTTTAATGGCAGTCAATTCTTCATTAGCATTAAATTTGGCGACGGTAATATCTTTAACGTTGAGTAGTTTACCTCGAAGAGGGAATACACCCCATTTTTCAGGGCCGACAACTTGTAGGCCTGCAATGGCAGATGTAGCAGCTGAATCACCTTCAGTGAGAATAAGTGTACATTCATGACTTTTTGCTGTGCCTGCTAGATGTGCATCTTCCAGTTTAGGGAGACCGCGAAGGGTTTGTCGTTTTTTACCGTCGGTTTTCTTGGTGTCGCGTGCGGATTTTGCCTCGTGAATTGCAACGGCTTCATCAAGTGCGCCAAGTTTAACGAGACCATCCACCAACTTTCCAGTGAATTCGGGTTTGGAACCGAACTTGGATGCATTCGTTGTGAGTTCCTCTTTGCATTGACTGGTAAATTCAGGATTAACAATAGTAGAGTTTACGAAGAAGACAATAGAATCTTTAATTTGTCCAGGTTTAATAGTAATCTTCTTTTTCTTCAGTGCCAGTGCACAGATTTCATCGAGAATTTGTTTGGATACATAATCAACATGTTTACCGCCTTTTTTAGTAGAAATACCATTAACAAATGAGATATGTTTTTTATCAGGAACACCATGTTCATCATCTGTATATAGTTGAGATGCCATTACAGCAGCAACTTCCCACCTTGGGCCACAATTTTCATATGCAATAGATGTAGCTCCATCACGCAAGAATAGTTTACTGAATTTTTCGAATGTATTTGTACTGATAACTTCCTCATTCCATATAACTTTTGCTTTAGAACCAACAACTGCTGCCAATTCAATAGCGCGTGTATGAAATACAGAAATCATATCTTTAATGAAGGATTTGGAGGGTTTACCTTTTGTATCTTTGCAGAATCGCGACAAATCAGGTTCGAATGTAATGGATACACCTCCTTTACTTCCAGTGTATTTTTTAATTGTGGGTTTTTCACAAGTATCCATATTATCTGTCCAAATTTGCGTGTATGATTTTTTGTTATGAATATCCTTCACTTCAATAGAGAACATATTACTAAAGAGGTTTGAAAGCTTAGCGCCCAAACCATTAAGTCCTCCTACTACACGTTCTTTTTCTTCGTCATCGTAGTTAGATGATGTATTAAGATATCCGAAAATTAGTTGAGGAAGCCACATTTTCTCTTCTGGATGTTCTTCAATGAGAATACCATCACCATCATTTGATACTGTAATAGTTAATGGTTCATCTTCAGTCCCTGTACCTGTTACACTAATATCAATATGTTTTACAGGAGTGCGTTCTGCTTCGGTAATAGATCGAATAAATTCATCGCGTGCATTAACAACAACTTCATCAAAGATTTTATAGAGCCCTGGATTATAATTAATACAGCTCCATTGCATATGTTCCGTTTTTTTATTGTAGATCCATGCAAATTCTTCTGTAGTTTCGATAGAGCCTACATAAGTATTTGGACGTTTAAGAACGTGATCGCGAGGAGATAGACGTTTGTAATCAGTAACTTTTGCCATTTTACAAACTTTGTAATATAGTAGAAGAGGGAGTAAGGGTGGGGGTCACGTTGCCCAGGCAGTCAATTTTTTGTCTAATCATATAATTTCATATATATTTAGGCAGTAGCAGCATTTCTAAGCAGTTAATTGTGAAACTGCATCATCCCACATTTTCTTCAATTCAGTCTCCTTTGTACTTATTACAACCATATCAGGTTTATAAGTAAATGGTGATAATAAATATGACATTAATACGGATTGTTGTTCAGGTAGAACTCGTACAGGTAATACAGTAAATACACGAGGCATAGTATCTTTATAACGGCGATATATATGGTAATATATTAATACGAATAAAGAGAAGAATGGTATTGCGCCATATATGAAAAATACAATACGATATATCATAGACCGGGCAATAGCATCATTAGCACATAATGAACCTGCATGGAGCATTAAAGCGACAACAAGAAGTCCAATAAATACGGATACGAATGTACTGAGAGCAACTTTACCTGCATCTTTTGCAGTAAATTTCCTGCGTTGCTGTAATTTACGAGCTGCTTCCTGCTGTGCTGCTGTATCCTGTTCTTCCTTCTTTTTAGCTGCCTCCTGTGCAGCTGCATCTGCTGCTGCTGCTGCGTCGCGTGCATCTTTTTCCGCCTTTTCCTTAGCCCATTTATCTGCTTCAGGATCTGTCAACACATTATTTATTGATTGTGATACCTTATTTTTAACACTGTCTAGTAAGCCCATTTGATTGCTATTTGTATTTTATTGATGATATATAATACTCCCCGTAATACCTGCGAAAAAATTGATACAATACTGTCGATATAATATACTATACTAACTGTAATATACAATGGATGATGATTATAGTGAAGATGCAATGTATATATCTGATGAGGAAAGTTTGTCTGATTCAGAGAGGAGTGAGAATACAAATGTGATATATGCAACCCGTGATGAATTATATCGGATCCTACAAAGTGATATTATACTTCCTGCTGAATGGTATATGAGAGAATATAAGAAAATTATTCGTTATGGATCTCGTATAGGATGGGATAAAATGATGGCCGAATATAAATGGTCTGATCCATATTTTGTAGATTTAATATATGATACCAAAGAGCGTATTATTGCATTAATTGAAGAATATAGTACTAAAGAGGATTTCTCTATAGGATTATATTATGAATTGATTATAGGCATTATTACTATATGGGAGCATTACTATGAAAGATATATAAAACCCACGGAAGGTATAGTAGATGATCTCGCAGATTTAATGGGCGCATTTGGATTATAGTGCATATTTGAGACCACCATTACCACCAACAATAACGACCCAATTAATTGTTTCGGCATATACAGTGATATCATACATATATTCTGGTTCTGTGGGGAGTGGCCAAAAATCAACTTCTAATTGAAGTTTACGAATACGGCTTGCATTGATGGATCCATTCGGTTGAAAATCGGGTGAAGAGAGTGAGAATGGGATGAGTATGGGATTCTCTTCAATACCTAGACGACCATTAAATGCAGTTGGGGCAACTGTTTGTGATGCACCGCCGGCTGCATATTTCCAGGGTGTGATCCATTTGTAGTAATCCACTTTTTTCTCCTCCTGTAATTCATTACCATCACCAAGCATACGTATATTGCGAATTATATCACGTTGTCCTTGTGGTAGTAAACGTCCTGAAGAATATATATTAACCGCCCATTGAGGTATACCAGGAGTAGGTATATATGGTGGTTTATTAGTAATCCAATTAGTCATATTGGACCAATCATTGCGATGTATAGTATCAGTACGTCGTGGTACAACTAATAGACGTGTAATTGGATTCGTTATATCAAGATTAAATTGTTGACGATTTGCTTGTGCTGCAAAATTAATAGAGGTGACTTGTCGAACAAGATAATTTATTTCTTTGGAGACGAATACTTTGCGTTCATCATCGGTCAAATATACATATGTAGCCATGAGTCGTGGATCGAAGAACCATGTATTAAGTGGGGGTGCAGATGTACCGATATCAGTAAGAAATTGTCTTATTTCTGCGGCAGGATCATTTTCTTCAGCATATATAGGGGAATTCACATCTACAAGATTTTCAACGAAGTGTCCTGCACGAACACGATTTCCTGATGGATCCAGAACAGTATATAATTCATCTACAGGGCGCAGAGTGATATGGATTTCAACATCTTGTCCCTGCAGTGCAATGAGGGGGAGTGAATTATATGTAGTTTCGCAAAACCAGAATGGGAGTGGAACATATATATCACGTCCAAAGATGGATGGTCGCGATGCTGCACCGCTTGGATCAGGATATACAGTAGGGTATCCAACAACTTCTGAACCACCGCCATAGATTCCTAGTGCAGGATTATTAATTTCAGGTACATCACCAACAAGTCGTTGCCATTTTTGGAATGATTCTTGATTATAGTCGATGAGTGCACGTGATAGAATGTATGTGCCGTCAAATTCCTGTATTTTTTGTCCACCAATGAATATGGCCGCGGATTGTATAATAGCTGCGCCCAAATAGCGAACCCATGCAAAATTGTATTGACTGCTTCTATCTGGAAAGTATTTACTATATATATCAGGAATACGGAAAACAAAATATAAGTCGCGTACAAGATCGGCCACACGTTGTAGTTTAAGGCGAACTTGTATGGGATTGGTTGTTGCAAGTTCATTGGGACCATTCATGGCGGTTGTAACGGATTCTTCGGAGAAGTGTGAATGTTTACGATATGATTTATAGAAAAATGTTATATCTGGATTAGAATTAAGTATAACATTTTGTGTTCCATATGATACGAGAGAGAATAGTCCACCGCCTGGCATTTTAACTTATTGTTGCATTGTTATTTTTATATTGGCGCATTCATTATATATAATGCTTATAAACTTCCAGTAGATGACCACCATGTATCAACAAGGTATGGAGGAATTTCCTTGGAACCACTCTCAATCTTCTTTGAAGGACCCATTGCCATCATATTATTAATTTCAGTATATGTCATTGCATAAGGGAAATACATGAGTCTACTAAGCATACCATTAAATGAACCAAATACATTCATGGGTGTTCCACCAGTGGATGGAACAGTTGCAGGTACAACGATGCGTCTTTGAGAGAATACGAAGAGATCACCAAAGTTCTGATAAGGAACGGAATCCTTCTCGAATCGCATCTTCTTCACGAGGTTACCATTAATATATACTTCAAGTGCTGATTTGCGGCACATAACAACACAATGTATCCATTTCTTCACGGGGATATTCTCAATATCAATGTAACGATTCCAACTACTGAAATCATTCATATAAACTCGCATTGCATTTGTATTAGAATGTATATATACACCTGGTCCAAGTAGAGGGTATTGTTTAGAATATCCCTTATGGAAAACATGACAGAGACCTTCTTCAGTACGGAATGTAGATGAATTCACAAAGATGAAGAAACTGTAGGAGAATTCAATACCTGTGCGTTCATTATCTGATAACCAAAGTGTAGTTGCATTAGGATCAGCTGGATTCTGTCTAATTACGAAACTCTTATCTTCAGATATATATGTATTTGGTAGGACTTCAATATATCTATTCTGCATACGAACAATAGATCCATATATACTTTCAGCTCCCCAGAAAGCCATGAAAATAACAAGGAGTATTATTAGTACAAGAAGTAGCTGGGAAATAAATCCAGTACCCATTAATGTACCTGTAAGTCGGGACATACCTGTTGTATTTAATGAGGCCGGTGCAACAGTACTCATTGATATTAAATTGGATGACATCTTTAATGAAAGCCCTGTTTTTTTGTAGTTATATTATAATTCTCTAGATATTTATTTTAATTCTGGGCCAGGAATACCTGTGTTAAGAGGTGATGATGGATCAAAGAAACTCTTCAAATAATCTCCAAAACTGGCTGTTCCTTTTGGGCCTGCCATATATTGTTTCCAGATTTCATCAGGACTTTGTGCATATCCATATGTTGTTACACCTCCCATATAACCACCGAAACCCTTGCGATCACAAATACGCATTGAATAACCAGCAGCAGGTACACGATAGAATGTAGGTAATATACAAGAGCGTGCAAGTTTACCATCAAGATATACATCCGCCGTTTTACCATTAAGCACAACTGCAACATATACCCATCGTTGTAGATCAATTTGTGGTAGATCACAGAGAGGATGTGATGATTCTAATAACCCTCCTTGTACACCTGTACCGGTAAATGTGTTGTTAAAAACAGTACCAGTTATAGTAGTATCAGTTGCTGCAGTACCTGCCGTCATAACAGCCGAATCTGTTGCATGTACACGAATCTTGAGACTATTTATTTGTTGTCCAAGATATACAAGAAGAGTATGGAAACCGGTACTACCATCACCAGGACTTCCAATGCTGAGTACATGTTTGTTGTAATTTGCTTGATATCCCCAGTTGTTTACATACATCCAGAAACCAACAGTATATTCACCACCTTCTGTTAATGCAGGGAGTGTTGCAGATGTAACTGTAATTGGTGTATCCATATCTGCTTTTTTGATTCCACTCAATACAACTTGTGATTGTACATTGCTAGTAAATAAAAACTTATATAAATAGTATAGGGCAACTAAACCAACAATTACTATTATTAGAGGAAATAGGTTTGGCATCTTTACTTTGTATGGTCTATTTAGTTATCTTCTACAAACCATGAATTTATGAATATTGTGTTTGCCATCTTTTATAGGGATTTTCAGGTGGTGTTGATACAATAGAACAGAAAAGACCGGATGGACAACCGAGTTTAGGTACAATTTTCTCTGTAACATATGGTTTACCACGTGTATCAGAAGTATTAGTATATATTTGTGCAATATCTGATCTATTATAGCTGCGTCGTGCAATATATATATTAGTAATTTTACCTCTCATATTGGTCGATCCAGCTGATATGGAGGCTAATTCAATACGGACATACGCACTAGGTCGTTTTGAAGCGACTAATTCGCCATTATAGTATATATCAAAACGCCGCCCTTCACGTACAATTGTTAATGCAGTCCATTTCTGATATGGTATAACCGGAAGTTGTACAGTTTCAATACCATTTAATGTATTAATTTTTAATGTAGGGACTCCATTATATGCAATTTTAATGGACCATGCTCCTCCTTGTTCAATAAGTGTGGCATCTTTTGCATTAGCAACCTGTTTAGTACGATCTGCTGGTTCTAAATATACATATGATAATATAGTACCTCCTGTAGAAGATAGGAATTTGTCGCGTGCGGTATCACTATCAATTAAGCGATTTTTAGTGGAAAGATCGTATACTGTATCGCTAATTAATTGCATATCTTTCGGATCATGATTTACAAGTTTAACTAGTAGGATATATAAAATTACTAATAATATTAATACTACTCCTGATATTATCAGTAATTTATTCATTTTCTTTTACATAATGGGGATATAAAATTAAGCACTACATATATTAACTTCTTTGAATTCGAATTGTGATACAGGTGGATCATTTGCGACCTTCTTCATTGTATATGCTCCAACAGGTGCTGTAAATAATTGGAGGTTTCGGACTTGTGCAATGCCAACAGTTCGTTCATCTACAGGTATAAATCTGCCTGTTATTGGTTTAGGTGTTGCAGCAAATGTACGTGTTTTTGCAAGACGACCTCCAATATATACTTCCGCAAATCGATCCGTTATAACAACACCTAGGCGAAATCCTTTACCTACAGGCACATTCTGTAGCAATATATTCTCCATCTCTCCATTAGAATTTAATATACTGATTATTAAATCATTATTAATAGAGGAGCTCATTGCAATTGCAACATTATATGATGGGAGTGCTTGAATAATTGTAGTACCTTGTGTATTAATATTTGTTTCTGGTCCATGATAGAAGAGAACTGGTATTCCTTGGAATGTTTGATTGGTTAATGGATTAATTCCTATATCGATAGTGAATGCATAATTATACGATATTGTGCCTACTATTGTATCTGTATCACGTGTGGACTCTGGTACAGTCATCCAATATGTTTTCTTCGAAAATGGTTGTTGTTCTTTCGAAGAGACTATGGAGGATTCTCCACTAAATATTGTATAAGGGAATACAGGTGTTACAAGAACATGTACAAGGAATAGTATTATTAGAATGGCAATAAAGACGACGAGTGCACCAATAAGGTATGTCTTCCAGGGTGCTGTAGAAACAGCGGAAGTATTTGTCCCAGGTATGGTTGATAGTATATTTCCTGATACTTTTGAAAAAACCGGAGCTATATTACCAAACAGTTTCTTTTGAAGTTCCTTTATTTCTTTTGGGGTATTCATTATTATTCTTTCTATTACAATAATTTATTGTGTATTAATACCTACTATTCTATCTTTCTGTGCACGTTTATTTATTAAAAATGCCAAGAGACCATGCAATAGCTGCACTGGTGATTAGTGTGCCAGTTGCGCCAACAATAGCTCCATATGCAATGGCGCGACTATCAGCGGCGGCGAAATCGGCGGATGTCCATACAGGTGATCGTTCAGATTTACCGAGGCGTGTATAGTATGCAATAACTTCTTCGCGTGTCCATGTGGGTTTATTCAGCATTTTATTAACAGCATTATGAATATCAATTGTCCATTGTATAAGATGTTCGCGTGTATCAAGTGCAGGTGTAATGGGATTATTATGGAAGTGTGATGTATAGTGTGTTTTACAGATGGAGCATGGTATGAGATGCTGGAGTGATTCGAAGAACTCTTTGGCGGCTTTCTTATCAGAATAGGAGGGTGTTTGTGGATATCCTAGGGCAACAATATGTATTGTATGCCAGAAAAAGGGCCCCCATACTTCTGGTGGAAATTTCATCTTAATTCTTATATGTATTTTACATTGTACGTATTAACCCCTTCCTGTTATAATTCATCCCTCCAACCTAAATCTATATTTGTTATAATAAATAGGTCGTAATTCGATAAATATTATAATAAAATGAATGATAAACCACGACGAAAATTTAGTTTTGATAATAAGCATGGATCAAACAAAATGAAATCACAGGTGCAGATACAATATACAGGTCCTGTACCATGTACAAATTGCGGTATTGTTGGACATTCTAATAGACATTGTACAGCTCCTGTGACAAGTTATGGTATAATTGCATTTCGTGTGAAGAATCCCGCGTGGTCATTGAAGAAGATGTTATGTGGATCTTCTAGTAGTGGTCCTATTATTACTGGGTATGAAGGTTGTGGGGGGATTGAGTTTCTTTTAATACGTCGCCGTGATTCATTGCGTTTTGTGGAGTTTATTCGCGGGAAATATAATGTGAATGATACGGATTACTTGCGTCAAATGGTGGAAAATATGACACAGGATGAACGAGAGAAATTGCTGAAACATACATTTGATGAATTATGGAATATGGTATGGGGTAATACAACACATCAAGGGAAAGCATATAAGAATGATTATGAATCATCAAAGGAGAAGTTCAATATTCTGACTGAAGGCGATACATCACAGTTGGCAACGATTATTTCTGAAACACATTCTCCGTGGACTGAGCCAGAATGGGGTTTTCCAAAGGGTCGTCGAAATCCACGTGAGGATGATAAATCCGCTGCAATGCGTGAATTTATGGAAGAAACTGGCATTCATCCATATGAATATGATATAATTGAAAATTTGGAACCAATATCCGAATCATTTTATGGTGATAATCATGTATATTATTGTCATAAATATTTCATGGCATATTGCAATCATTCTGTTGAAGCGAAGATGAAGTATGATGATCAACAGATGACGAGAGAAATTGGAGAGATTGCATGGTGTTCGTTGGATGATGCATTATCTAAAATTCGATCTGAGAATGTCGAGAAGAGGGAAATTTTATTGAGAGCTAGTGGATTTTTACGTAATTATTGTCCTATGCCTTCAAAAATATATTAAGAAACTACTAATAATATTATGAATATAATTATGTTATTTTATTCATAATAAACACCTTATATAACAATAAGTAATAAAGAAGATGATTCGGTCCCGATTACAATCGTCTGCATTATCAAAAAAAGAGGATGAGTCGAATTCATCAAATGATGATGCACCTAGACGACCTATTATACCTGTGAAACGTAGCGCAACTGTTTTGAGGAAACCGGTTGCTTCTGAGGAATCATCTTCGAATAGTTCTGAAGAAGTTATACAACCTGTTACAGTTCCTATAAAACGCACTCCAACTGTTTTACGAAAACCTACTATTATTCAAGAGAGTGTCGAATCATCTTCGAATAGTTCTGAAGAAGTTATACAACCTGTTACAGTTCCTATAAAACGTACTCCAACTGTTATGAAGGCTCCTGTTTTTTCCGAGGAATCATCTTCGAATAGTTCTGAAGAAGCTGTACAATCTGTTACTATTCCTATAAAACGTACTCCAATATTACCTCAAAGATCATTAACTATTACAAAAAAAAATAATAAGAAAAACAATTCATCAAATGAATTATCATCTATTAATAATTCAATATCACCTCCTGCTACTGTTGCTACTGCTGTTGCTCCTGTAACTGTTGCTCCTGTAACTGTTGCTCCTCCTGCTGTTGCTCCTGTAACAAATACTTCTGCTTCTCCTGCTGTAGATTTAGAAGAGGAATCTATAAATATACCAATAGAAAATATTGAACTGCCTATAGAATCTATAATACAAGAACCTGTAATTCAACCTTCAATATCTACTAAAAGAGTTATTACATTACCATCAAAAACATTGAAAAAGAAGGGTGTTCAATGGAAAAATCAATTAGAAAATGTACAATATATTGAACCTATTAAGAATGTGTATAAAAATTATAAATGGAAACGTATAGGTAATTCTAATGAATCTAATAATTCAAACTCATCAAATAATTCTGATTCATCAAATGAAACAAGTAGAAGTGTAGAAAGTATTGAAAGTGATCTATTGTCTTATAACAGTAATAACAGCAGTCAGGAAACAGTAAACAGTGACAGTAACAGCAGTCAGGAGACAGTAAACAGTAGCAGTGACAGTAACAGCAGTCAGGAGACAGTAAACAGCAGTAACAGTAACCAAGAAACAGTAAACAGTAGCAGTGACAGTAATAACAGTCAAGAATCACAGGAAGATATGAGTATAGAAAATAATATATACTTCTCAGCAACAAATGAAGAACTACTTGAAATATGGAATACAGAAACAGACTTTAATCGTCGTGATGTATTAATAAAGATTCTTCAGAAGCGTAATTTATTCCCTACAAAGGGAGTATATGAATTCGAACAATCAAGTGGAGCATATCCATCTCTCGAAGATCCAAACTTTCTACAGCGTTTAATGGGTCGCCGTGAATTCGCGGAAAGTTACCAAGAAACATGGAAGAAAGCAACTGATCCTTGTTCATCAAAAACGGAAGAATTTGAAATAACACCTGTACAACGATTTGTATCGAATTTCATGTCTCCAACATCGCCATATAATTCCATGTTATTATATCATGGTGTAGGTGTAGGTAAAACATGTGCAGCAGTACAAATTGCCGAATCTTGGCTCCGTTTTTTTCCACGTAAGAAAGTTATTATCATCGCCCAACCAAACATTCAAGATGGTTTCATGAGAACAATATTTAATGCAGATGCTGTACAAATTGCTGAAGATGAACACGAACCAAATCATGTTCAAGGCTGTACAGGTAATACATATCTCGAATTAAATGGTCTATTATATGAAAAAGATCGTGCTAAATTAGCATATCGTGCAAAACAATCTATACGTCGTCGTTATGCATTCTTCGGTTATCGTGAATTTGCAAATTATGTGGCAAAACTCATTAAAGAAATTCCAGAAAAAGTCAAAGGTGAAAAACGAAAACAATATGAGAAAACACTTCTACGCCGTGAATTTAGTGGTCACTTAATAATAGTTGATGAAGCCCACAACTTGCGTGATATACCTGATGAACAAGCAACAGAGAATCTTGATGCAGCTGCAGGTCGCAAGGAAATATCTGATTCAACAAGTGGAAAGATTCTAACACCTTTCATGCGAAAAGTCCTACAATACAGTGAAGGCGTCAAACTCGCACTACTTACAGCAACACCAATGTACAATACATATCGCGAAATTATATTTATGCTCAATTTATTATTAACCAATGATAAGAAGGCAACAATAAGAGAAGCTGATATATTTGATGAAGATGGAGATTTCGTGGAAGGAGGAGAAGAGAAACTGGAGGCTATTGCACAGAGATATATAAGTTTCATGCGTGGTGAGAATCCACAATCATTCCCTCTACGTCTCTTCCCACAAGAAGAAGAGAATCGTATGTCACTCGAACAATATCCAGAAAGAAATCCACGCGGTGCCAAATTCTCATCAGATGAACTTGAATTTGTTGAAAATCTTCCATTAGTTCCTTCAATACTTAATGGAGCATCTTTGAAGTCCGTTGAACAAGTAATGGAGAATCTGCAAGGACGTGGAGGATTAGGATATATAGATTTGGAGCGTTTGATATCTGCGGCGAATTTTAGTGTACCAACTGTAGGGCGTAACAGTGATGAAGATGCCTCTGATAAAACACCATCAGATGAGATTGCAGAAACAGTAAATAGAAATACATTAGCAGATCATTTTAAGAAGGTCAAAGCAGGCAAAGAGGTACAATATGAAGCATATGAAGAAGATGGTGCACAATGGTTGGCAATAAGTGAACTTGAACAATATGCTCCAAAATATGTTCGTGCAATGCGTTTCATTCGTCGTGCTGAGGGTGTATCATTCGTATATACACGATATGTACAAGCAGGTGCACTCCCTTTTGCACTTGCATTAGAAGCAGCAGGATATACTGCATATGGACGTTCAGCACCACTACTAAAAAATGGGATACAAACTCGAGGTGGTCGTCAATGTGCTCTTTGTGAACTTCGTGAAAAGAAACATGAAGGTACCACACATGAATTTACACCAGCACAGTATATACTTCTTACAGGTGACAAAGAATTATCTCCCAATAATGATCGTATGATTAAAGCAGCAACACAGGCAGCAAATGTAGATGGAGGCATCATCAAGGTAGTAATTGGTTCAGAAGTTGCGTCAGAGGGTCTCGATTTGAAATATATACGCGAAATACATTTACTTGATAGTTGGTGGCATTTGAATAAAACCGAACAGATTATTGGTCGTGGTATACGTTTTTGTTCACATTCCTTATTACCCACGGAAAAACGCAATGCAACTGTATATCTTCATGTAGCCATCTTACCAGAAGGCGCAACACGTGAAAGTGGAGATCTATATTCATATAGAATTGCTTACAATAAAGCATCAGCAGTTGGTCGTGTATCACGTATTCTGAAACAGGCGGCAATTGACTGTAATCTTAATCGTGGTGCAACAGTTATTGAAGGCGAACCTACAATAGATTTGATCGATTCGCAAAAACAACGACGCACAGAAGTTAATATTAATGACACACCATATACAGCACTATGTGATTGGATAGAAACCTGTGAATATCGCTGTAAACCAGAGATAGCAATTGATGTGGAAGGATCAGATACAATTACATATAATGAATATGCTGCACGATGGAGAACAGCACAATTGAAAGAACGTTTACGTCGTCTTTTTGCCAAACAATCATATTATACAATTAATAATATCCTACAAGTATTTGCAGATGTTCCACGTGTTGCACTAGTGGATTTGCTGCAAAACATGATTAATAATCGTTTATTTCGAATTATCGGTCCCAGTGGACAAGATGGATATATTATATATCGTAATGGATATCTATTATTTCAACCATATATATATCCTGATTTAAATATTCCATTAGCACTTCGTATAGGACGTATACCAGTCAAGCGTGATGAATATGCGCCTATAGAGATGTCAGAAAAGGACATAGAAAAGCAGGTGAATAAGGAAGTCAAGAAGGAATTGGAAGAAGCGAAGGAAACGCAATCAGCAAAGGATATATATAAGGAGACCGTACGTCCCTGGTTCAAATGGATAAATGGTTTATTAGAAACAGATAGACCATATTCAGAGGATCTATCAACGGAATTATCTATTCGTATTGATATGCAATCGAATGATGATAAGAAGGAGATAAAACGTCGTGAAGAGCGTGCAGAGATGATAAAATGGTTCATTGCTCGTGCAGAAGTTGAGGATGATGTTAAGAAGAAAATATTATATTCATATGTATGGGATGAAGAGCTATCTTATGAAGAACAGAAAGCACTCTTATTTGACGATGAAACACGTGCACGATTGGAACCATATTTAGGACATAATATAGTTGACATTAAATCTAAAAGAAAAGGGGATATTACTGTATATCGAATTTTCAATTCACAGACAAATGAAGTAGAATATTATTGCAATGGTATGGAAACATGTCCATCATCCATTGTGGATTTATTCAAAGAGAATAATGTATCCGCCGATCCAATTAATGACGCCTCTATTAATGCAGAAGATACTGGTGAACTTTATGGATTTTTATCATTAAAGAAGGGAAATATAGTATTCAAGACTTCAGTGCCTCCAGTTGGAAAGAAGAAATTGGGTGTAGGGCAAGAGTGTGCTAATGTTAGTAATATAAGTGATCACAAGAAGAAATTATTGCAGTTGGGTGAATTATTTGAGGAATCCCTTGGAACATCACATGGTTTAGAAGAGTCCTATATTGATGAAGGTAAATATAGGATTGTAAATTCTACACGTGCATGTCATGTATTAGATTTAATGCTTCGTCTTGCAGATGAAGTAGGACTCAATGGACAAAGATGGTTTTATAGAACAATTGAATCGATTAAAGCAGGTCATAAGGGTAAACTATAATATTATCGGCACTATCAAAAAATTGAGATTGTCTAAAATAATAAAGTATTCAAAGGCAGTAAGTATTATATATAGTACTATAGATACATATAATAAGTATGGAATCCACGGCAATATTTGAACAACGTATTTCACTAACTCCGAAGGAAATGAATCGTATTAGTACATCAACAATTGACAAAATATTATTGGAGAAATTAGAGGGTCAATTGGAGGGAAAGTGTACTAAGAACGGATATGTAGTGGATGGATCAATTAAATTGCTTTCACGATCAATGGGTCAAATTGATTCAGGGCGTTTTACGGGTTCATTTATATATTTCGTGCAAGCTGAAGGAAAGGTGTTATATCCAACGGATGGTATGATCTTGGAGGTGGAAGTAATGAGAAAGAATAAGATGGGTATATTTGCTGAATATAATAGGGCAATTCGTGTAATGTTGCCACGTGATCTTCATTTAGGAAATGAAGAATATGAAAATATTGAGATAGGACAACGTATTAGTGTATTAGTTAAGAAATCTCGTTTCCAAGTAAATGATCCATTTATTTTATCCGTTGGAGTATTAAATAATATTATTAGTGCAGTTGAGAAAAAGAATGTTACCGCCATAGATGCGCTAAAGAACGAGGATGAAGCATCCGATGAAGAGTAGATATAATGGCAACAGAAGAAACAGTAGAAGAGAGACGTAATTTTCATAATAGCCTATCAAATCTTGTTAAGAGTGAATATGAAGAAATATTCCGTATTCTGAAGAGATCCGAAGAACCCTATAGTGAAAATTCAAATGGTATATTTTTTGATATAATGTCAATATCTACCGATACATTTGATAAAATGAATAAATATATGAAATTCTGCATTGAAACACGTGAAGAACAGGAAGAACGTATTAAACAATTACATGAAATTGCCAACGATGTTGCATAAAATTGACTGTAAAACCTAAGGAATATATCAATATTATATATTAATCTGTATAATAATATACAATTATGAGAAGAATGATATCGATCAATCAAAATAATTTCACAAAGATGAAAACACAGGGGTACAATCAAGGACAAAATCAGAAACATGTTGCGCATCACATTTCATTCCAAGATTTAAGAAAAGTATTGGAAAGAAATCCACATAAATCACATACACTACACACTACAACTATAATTAATAAATCTATATTAGATGAAGTACGGAAATGTCCACTACCTGCATATTATCATATAGATGACATAAATATTAAAGTGAAGGGTGATGATATATTTGAAGCAAAAACGCTGATTGAATTGATTCTCATATTAAAAAACATGGAATACGTAACTGCGCAAAAATCACGACAAGATAAACTATATCAAGAAAAACTCCTCGACATTCAACAGAAACTCGATATTTCATTAAAAGGAACTCCATATGTAAGAAATAAAAAACGCCTAATTGACGCTTTCAGTTCTGAAGGTTCTGGTGGAACTGTTGGAGCAATTACAAAAGATCCTCTACTTGCGGATGTCCTCTGCTTCTTGGAAGATATACAGCTAATTGCATTCAAAGGAGATAATACAGATTTGAAAGATGCTATGTTTATCCCATCTGATCCACGTACATGGTCACATGATAAGAAGATATATATTGTTGATATTACATCAATTGGATTCAATGGATTATCTTGTGAAATACCTTCAAAAGTGATGGCAAAATATATAGATCATTTGGAATATAGTGATCCTATTGTAATGATTAAATGGCCCGTCGCAACTGGTACAAAAGATGAATTACTCCAAGTGCTTGCTGCAACAGTAAGTGATGAATCACTAATCAAGAAAGAAAAAAAAGATGTACTTGCAGAAAAAGTAGGACGTACACAAACACTTGCACATTTCTCTAAATGGAAAACTGCAGCAATATATGATGACATTTAATTCCGCAAAGATATCCATATATATTCTGCTTCATCTGATTCCCATACTATTACTGGTTGTTCCTGCCATTCAATATATGCTATGGCCTTTGTAGTGGGGCGATCTAGTTCCAATAATTTTTTCAATGCATGCATACGTCGTTCAATAGGTGTAGAGGATGCTGACTGTTTTCTAGTGATTTGTTTCCATCTCCATTCAAATTGTAGAGCTGTTTGCCAACTGGGGAATCCTGTAACATAACATATTCGTTTCCAAGATCCTCCTGCAGAAACAATTGCACCTGTTCTTCGTGCACCACCAACAAGTTCGCAATTATGCTGTCGTAATCTACGATCAATATCTACTGTTGCACCTACATATGTTTCATTTGTTGAAGACTGTAAACAATATACATAATATTTTTGCTGTTGCTCCTGCATTATATAATATTATATAAATGTTATTAATATTATATAATATTATAATACAGGTCTAAAATTGACAGGTGAATATATAAGACAGAGTAATATAGTAATATCTATAATAAGAACAGTATGGAAATATCAAAGGCCGAATCACAGAAGATACGTTCACTGATCGATGAATGGTTTAATCATCCAGAACAGGAATTGGAAGCAACATTCGAGAAAGGTGAAGTAGATGTAGGTACATTTCTAAATATTGCACAACGTCTTCGATCCAAGGGGTTCACTGCAATTCCTATGGAAGATAGGTTATCAATACTGCTTCCCGAAAATATTCGTGTATTATTAGTGGGAACTGGTGTTATACAGAACTATTGCCGCGAAGAGCATATTGTAGGTAAACCCTATGTTGCAATGATTAAAGATCGTACAGTTCAAGAATCCGAATTGGATTTCGATGAATATAATGTACGTGTAAAAGTTCGTCGTGAATCCCCACTTTCAAAGGAGAATCCAGTATTGGTTAATAATATTGACAAATGGGATGTCTTACCAAAAGCGTTCCGGTTATTACGTCGTTGGTCATTCCAAAAGAAGGGAATTCGATTTGATTTATCTATGGTTCGTAGTACACGACGTGATCGCCGTGGTGATTACAAGAAAGTCCGTAATTTTGGGGATGAAAATATATTTAAGGCAGTACCAACATATGAAGTGGAAGTGGAACTAGTACGCAGCGAATTAGATAATATAGATGAGAGTTATATTTCTCTGATTCAAGGTATTGGTGAAGTGTTGCGTGGAATTCAAAAGAACTCTTTACTTATTCGTGCATCCGTTGCAGATAGAGTATTACGATCATATGCGGAACTAACAGGCACGGATCAATTCCGTGGTGTTGCTCCTATAACATTGGAACGCAAAAATATGATTGCAGAATACGAAGATGGTGTACCAAATATTCGTCGTGGCTATAATGTAACTGATAAAGCAGATGGTCTTCGTGTATTGGGATATTGTAATAAAGATGGTGAACTATTCCTAATTGATATGGCACGTCGTGTATATAGAACTGGATTAACTCGCCGAGAATGTAGAGATTCATTACTTGATTGTGAATGGATTACACGTGATCGAGCTGATCGTGCAATTAATCTATTGATGACATTCGATGTATATTATGTGGGTGGAGAGAAAGTAGATACACTACCATTTATAATACCTGGTACATCTGCTGCGGTTGCTCGTGGAGAACAAGTGTCTGCTACTCGTCATGATCATCTTACAGCATGGATTACTGAATGGAATAAAGATGATGGTCCAACAATGGTGAAAGGTGTGACAAGTACCTCCAAACTAAATGTATCTAAAAAGAATTTCTTCGCTGCATCAGAAGATGCTCCTACTGTAATATTTCAAGCAGCTGCGCGTATTTTGGAAGCAGATCAGTTATATCATACAGATGGTTTGATTTTCACTCCAAATGCATCCGCTCTACCTCAAAAACCAGGTGAAACTTTCACGGAGCAATTCAAATGGAAGCCAGCTGATGAGAATACAATTGATTTCTTAGTGAATTTTGAGAAGGATGCAGAATATATTTCACAGGATAAAGTAACAGTTGCATTGAATGATGATACACAAGAAACAGTTCGTTTCAAAACACTCCGTTTATATGTAGGATCATCCAAAGATGCAGGATCTACTGATCCTCGTAGTGCGATCTTATATGAAAACATGGATCCTCGTACAGTAAGAAGAGGAGGTGTAGATACATATAAGCCAGTTCTATTTAATCCAATTGAGAATCCAGATACAATGGCGAATGTATGTTATTGTAGTGTGGAGACTGATCCAGAAACAGGTGAAGAATATATTATTACAAATGGAACAAAGGAACAGATTCGTGACCGTACAATTGTAGAGATGGAATATGATCCATCAGAGGCACCTGGATGGCGTTGGAAACCGATGAGAGTACGTCATGATAAATCAGAACGTTTAGCGAAGGGTATTCTAGCACGCACACTTAATTCTGCGAAAGTTGCAGAGAGTGTATGGAATTCTATTCATGATCCTATTACATTATCTATGATTCGTACAGGTGCTGAACAACCACTTGCAGAAGAAATTGCAGATTTACGTAAATCACGTGGAGAAGATGTCGAACGTAAATACTATCAACGATCAGCTGCAAAAGAGGATCTATTACTTGTGAGTGGTCTGCGAGCATTCCATAATGAATATATTAAAGGGTCCATATTATATCGGAATGCATTACGTCGTGGTTCAAAAGTATTTGATGTAGCATGTGGTAAAGCAGGTGATATTCAAAAGTGGCGTATGAATGGAGCCAGTTTCGTATTTGGTGTGGATTATGCAGGTGATAATATTCGTGATCCACGCAATGGTGCTTATGCACGTTATTGGGATATGATGAAAAAGTTTGGTCGACAGAATGTACCACAAATGGTATTTGCCATTGGTAATTCATCGAAGCGTATTATGAATGGAGATGCGGGTGGAACTCCAGAAGAACGTGATATTATGCGCTCTATTATGGGTCGTATTGCGCCAGAAGGACCTATTCCAAAGTATATTAGTTCAGTTGGAGCGGGTGCACTAAGTCGTGGAGCTGAACTAGGTGTATGTATGTTTGCGCTGCACTATTTCTTCGAAACACTTGATACATTAAATGGATTCCTACAAAACTTGGCGGATGGTATTGCTGTTGGTGGATATTTCATTGGATGTTGTTTTGATGGTCAGGCACTCTTTGATATGTTGGCTGGTTTACCAAAAGGAGGTGTACGTACTGGAGCAGAGGATGGACGAACTATTTGGGAAATTCGTAAGGAATATGAAATAGATAGTTTAGAACCAGATGATACTAGTGTAGGTTTACCGGTCGATGTACAGTTCATTAGTATTGGTACAGAACATCGTGAATATTTGATGAACTTCGCATATTTCCAGAAACGTATGGCCGCTATTGGTTTTGAATTAATTAATGCGAAGGAGGCTGCTGCATTCAGATTGAAGAGTGGTTCAGAAATGTTTGGAAGAACATATGATGCAGCAATTGCTAGTGGTAAGAAATATGATATGTCTCCAATGGTGAAAGAGTTTTCGTTCTTGAATAGATGGTTCATATTCCGTAGAAGATCATCTGGTGAGGCAATGGAAGAGGTTCCACAAGAGGAAGTAGTAGTTGAGGATAATGTTGAAATGCCTGTTGATGAGGGTGCTGTTATACCATCTGTTGCACCTGTATCAGAACAAGAAATTGCGGTTGAAGCTCCTGTATCTACTACGACAGCTGTTAATAAAACACGTGTATTAAAACTGCCTACAAAGAAGACTGTAACTACAGCTGCACCAGAAGAAGCCCCATTAAGAACAATACCAGTTGGTGCAATGTTAACAAAGGGCAAATATGAGGTTGGTGAAATATTCCAGGTGGGTATGAATACTAAACAGGCAGCTAAGTATCAATTAAGTGATCCCCAAGCAGCATATTGGATTGCACCATCTGCTCCATTCCCAATTAGAGATCCTGATGATGTATCAATTGAATATCCAACAGTATTGCATTTCTTGGCAGGTATGAAGTTGAAGATGGGAACAAATAAGCCACAGTTAGGTGAGACGGTGATGTCACGTACAGGCAGTATTCATGAAAAGATGAATAGACAGCGTTTGAAAGAGACAGCAGCAGGTATTCGTCCATTAGATGCAAAACGTGATATTGAATTATTGAAGGAGGAATTAGAGGAAGTTGCGCTCAAATCGACACCACAGGCAATTCGTGGTATGTCTGCACAGTATAACGAGGGAGCATGGTTAGCAGTGAAGGATGCCATGTTAAAAGAAGCAGTAAAACAACGATGGGAGCGTGATGTAAAATTCCATAAGATTGTGGAAGAAGCTCGCTCGAAGGGTAAATATATACTTTACTTTTCAAGTGAACGTGCAAATGAATTAGCAGGAAAGCGTATGATCGATGGACGCATTGAAGGAGATAATCGTTATGGTCGTGCAATTATGGAGATTGCTAATTTCTAATATCCATTATAATATATATATTTTCCTTTCTTATTCTTTCTTGTTAGAGGATGTAATTTTGTCATATGTGTATATTGTCTTGTTCTAGGTGGATTTAATTGTGATTTACGAGTATATTTTCTTGTTCTAGGTGGATTTAATTGTGATTTACGAGTATATTTTCTTGTTATAACAGGATATAGTTGATTATTTACATTTTGTTTATATGTTTTATATAGTTTACTAGGATAAAATGTTTTTATAATTAATTTATTACTATTTCGTTTTTTAAATAACGTAATAACCGTATTATATATATTATTGATAGATTCTACTATTCTTTTAACATTATTCATATTAATTTGTTTATTAATAATATTTGGTGGTGATATTGTTATCATTGATAGTATTGAAGTCTCTTTATTTTCTATGTTTTCTGAATATTTAATAAAAGCTAATCTATATTCTATATCATAATTTATTATATTAATAAAATCATTATCAACATTAGTTATATTAGTGTATATATTTGATGTTGTGTTAGTTGTATTATTTCTTCTATTATTTTTAATATTATTTTGTTTATTGTTATCTATTTTATTATTTATAATATTATTTATATTAATATAATTATTTGCTATATTATTTTTACCACTACCTGTCATATTATTTCTTTTTCTTTTTTTCCCAGCAAATGTATTATTAATTTTATATATATCTTCCTGTGTTATTTTATATGATGTAGGAGTAATTGAATTAATAAATTCTTTAATATATTCAATAATTTGTACATCTATATCTATAAACATATTAATATATTCTTGTAGACCTTCATCAATATCTCTTAATAATTTATATTGAAAATATTGTAATCCTAAATAATTTATATTTTCAAATAAATTAAATGGTTCTGTACTAAAATTTAATATTTTATATGCTTTATTAATAAATTTTATAAAATAATTTATAATAACTGATAGTTTATATTGCCTCTTTTTGTTAATACTTACTCTAATTGTTTCTTCAATACTTTTTAATATTTTATCTAAATCATCTATATTATTTTTTTCAATTAAAGGATATGATTTTATATCATTATTAAATTGTAAACATAAGACAAATATAGTATCTATATTTATAGGTATCTGTTGAATAACTTCAGATATCTTACGTAATTGTATTAATAATAAAGACAATGTAATAATTTTAGTAGACTTATTTCTTGCTCTTGCACTTATACGACTATTTTTCAAAGCATATAATTTATTAATATTACTAAATAATTTATATATAATATTAAAATTAAAATTAAATGTATTATTATTAACTATTGTATTATTTGATATATCAAATATTATAGTATCATATATATATGTATTTGTAGCATTATCATAATTAATATTAATATTTGATAAAATATTATTAACTGTTTTAATTGAATTAATGAATTCTTCAGTAAATATATTTTGTATATTATGATCTATATCTGTATTCGATTTTAATGCATTATTTATTTGTGAAGATAATAATGGAATATTGAAAGATGTATTATTATTTGATATTATATTAATTATATGTGTATTAATATTACTGGCAAGTTGTGAAATATCTTGTAATTTATATTGAATTATATTATTAAAAAATGCATTTAATATATTATTATTTTTTATTAGTGAATTAATAAAACCTTTAATTTTATCATTATTTAATGATATATTATTATTAATTTGATTAAATAGATTTTCATTTTTAATCATAAATAATTTAGGAAGAATTTCAACAATATATTTAATTGTATATTTTTGATTTAGTTTCTTTTCTTTTTCTAAATCTTCAAGAGATTTATTTAATTTACCTTTATAAAATATCATTGATTTTTTTGCATAATTTACAAGAATTGTTGGATTACCTATAAACTGTGAATATAATGCTGCCAATTTATCTATAGTTACAAATACTGTATTATTACCCATTTTATTATTATAATATACTGCATTAGCCTGTTCATGATCTCCCATACGTTTTATATCAAATAATAATTTATACATTGTATCATCATTTGGTAAAGCATTAACTATATTATAATAATTAATATATCTTACAGTATTATTCCTATCAAAACATATTTTATCGCTTTTTTTACAGTTTGTCATTATATCTGATAATATATTTACTCCAGGGCCTTCCGCATTTCCAGTAGGAATATTATATTTGGATCTACTATATATTGCATTATAATCAAATTCTAATGAACCATCTTGACCAAATGATGGATTAGTTGTATCTATATTAAATACTATATGATCTTTTGTAAAATAATTTGAACTAGTAGTGAATATATTATGTAAATATTCTAGTCTAGAATTATCATTAAATACATTTATAGATAATGTAGCTGAATCTAATACATTTTGTGGTGTTACAAGTTGTTTAACATTACCAAGTGTTCTAAATATTCTTTCAATTGGTTTTGCAGATCCTGCATCAAACGAGAAATAATATGGTATTCTATCTCCAAAGCTTCCAAACAAAAATTTTAACAAAAGAATACCAGTTGGCGATAAATCCTTTTGATTGTCATATATACTATCATTTATTTTCATTTCAATATAATTAGTACCCTCTATATCTGACTCATTCAGATTTCTACTACCATCTAAATTGAATGTCTTAATAATATTTGTAAAATATGTAGTGGATTGTAATACAGTAGGATATTTTGTTTTAATATAATTAATTGTTGAATCTTCTATTGTATTAATATTAATTGTTACATCATTAAATGTACTATCTAATTTATATCGAAAGTCCTCAAAATAATGACGAGGTACTATATTATGTAATTTATTTGAACAAGAAGCATTTCTAAAATCATGATAACTATCCGCATACATAATTAATTCAATTAATTTATCAATATCATTATGTGTTGTATAATTCTTATGTATATTATATAATTTTGCAATAGGAGTGCCTCCTTTATCTATTAATACATCATTCGTACTCATTGTATTACTTATCTGGTTCTATTTAATAAAAATTGATAATTATATAAAGTTATAAATATAATATTACAATAATCATGGATGAATTAGATTCAAATACTATATATAAACGATCAACGCCTGCGGATTGGCAGCATGTTGCTCGTAAAAACGAACATCCTCGTGATCGTGCTATACATTTCGATGAACCTACACATGTATATACTGTCAAAAACGAAACAACTGGTTATGTTTCAACAACTGGGTTCCTGCACCAATTCTTCGGACATTTTGATCCAGATGCTGTAATTGCCAAAATGATGTCTTCACCAAAATGGCGACAAAATAAATACTTCGGAATGTCTGCAGAAGAAATAAAGAATCAATGGAATGAAAATGGTAGAAATGCTTCAGAAGCAGGTACTGCAATGCATTTAGCGATTGAAATGTTTCTAAATGGATCACAAAATTATATGGATGCTGTTCGTTTTGGTACATCATTAGAACCCTTCAAAGATACTGAACTAGCAATAAAATATATACCTGCAGAAACATATGGAACAATTGAATGGGAATATTTCATGCGTTTCTGGAGGAAGTATGGAGATGATTTGGAACCATATCGTACAGAGTGGGAAGTATGGGTAGAAGAGATTCGTCTAGCAGGTTCAATAGATATGATATTTCGTCGAAAATCAACGGGAAAATTCTTGATTTATGATTGGAAACGATCCAAAGAGATACGTATGGAGAATCGTTTCCAGAGTGGTCTTGGACCTGTTGCACATCTACCTGATTGTAATTATTGGCATTATTCACTACAACTCAATATATATCGTTGGGTTCTAGAGAAATATTATGGACTCGAAATTGAGGATATGTATTTGCTGATTATGCATCCAAATGCACAATCATTCAAACGGATTAGATTAAATAAATTGGATGATGAAGTTGAAGGTATGATTGAATCTCGTCGTGCTGCTTTACGTGAAGGACTACGTTATGGACCTGTTATTCTAGATCCAGATAATCCTACTGTGACACATCATTAAATTGCAGGTGATCATTTACGAATAGGGGATTAGTAAAATTCCTTATTTACGAACAATTGTAAGACGACGTGTTGGTGGAGCTGCAAGTACCTGTTTAGCAGCTGTACCAGCTGCAGCTGCTGCTGCGACTAAAGGTGCTGTACGAATTGCCTCAATTACTTTTCCTGTCAAATCACCCAATTTTATTGCTGTCTGTTCTAATGAATACACTAACATACCAATACCTCCATCTATTTCCATGAAAATGTATGCATCACTCGGTCTCAACGAACCACGGCCTACCTGTATTGTGCCATCTTCTTTAATGAGAATAATAGTCTTTTTTCTCATTAATGCAAATTGTCGAAGACTGTCCGAAGTAAATGTAGTTGCATCAGTAGTTAATCCGAGTTCTTCAATGGAAGCACCAATAATCGGCATAAATGTGCGAACTGCTACAGCATCAGGTATATATATTTTATATGGTATAGTCGCCAATTTATCTACAGGTATTCCAATGCGTTCCGCATATGATAATGGAACTGTATGAAGCTGTTCATCTGTTTGTATAGTGGCCGTTGTAGGCGCGGATGATTTCTCTTCATAGAAGCGTGCACCTTCAATGGGTTCACCACCAGTAGACCAATCAAGACGTAGTAATTCAATCCATGTAACTGATCTCTCTGGAATTATCCATTGATCATCATATTGTATTGCTCCCGTTAATCCACTGAGACGCGATACACTGTTCTTCATTAATTGTTGTCTACGTTCATAGAATTGTACGAGTTCTTCAATAATACGTCCACGGAATAGTTCCATAGTACTAATTATATTTTGATCATCCTGTGTTTTAGAATAGCTGCGTGGTATATGAATACGACATTGACCTTCGCCGCCGTCTCCCTTCACCCATTTACATGCACCTGTACATTTATCTTCTGCTGTAATACTCCTACAATCACTGCGTAAAAATGTAGGTGGTAATTCAAAAGGTTCATCATCTTCATAGAACCAGTTCATAAATATAGTACCAATAAGAATCTCCAAACGTTTCCGTTTTTCATAAGCAGGTAAATCACTACGAAATATGACACCTTCAATTGCTGCTCGTATTTCACTGGCTTCTCTACCAGCTAACCAATTTGCAACTGTTATACGGAAATATTGATATATTTCATCCAACTGTTTACTTGTTGCTGTTAATCCAGGTATTTGTTGTAATTCACGTGTAGAACCCTCCATTATTATACGACGATTTACATCCCATTCGAACTCATCAATATCTATAACGCGCATGGATGCAGCAGCAGTTCCAAGTGTATCTATAGGCTTTCCAGGTATTATCATACCATTTTCTAATTGTATGCCTATATATAGACCATCACTACGTTGTCGTACAATATATGCCGGTTTATAACCACGATAATATGTAAATGTTGGTATGAAAACAGTATTGTATGTATTAATAATATCATCTATAGAGGCTACAACTACATCCTGCCAATCTAGATGTATACGTATTTTAACAGGCATAATACCATCATCAATTGTAGGAAATACAACGAGACCCTTTCCTGATTCTGCACGATATGTAATACCTACAATATGATTATATGAATCACGTACAATTCCTACAGGTGATTTTACGGATTTTAATGTAGAGATTATTTTGGAAATTGGTGCAAGTGATGCAGTATTGACGAGTGTAGAGGATGTATATGCAGCGGTTGTGGATGATGTACTGCATGTTTTGAAAAATTCATCAACACGTCGTTGAACAATAGTGGGCCAGGCAGCTCTAACAGCAGCTTGGAAACGCAATGTAGATATATGTTGTTCTGCGTATTTACCATGAGCTGGTGTATTATCTGTATATACTAATGGTGTATATATACCTTGTGTATCTTTCATAATAAATGTGACATCTGCTACATCATATAACTCAGGTGATATACCATATGGAGGACAGCGAATCTTTGGAGGTAATGCAGCAGCTTCAGGAGTTTTAATATCATGTTCGAGAATAATAAGAATAAGACCGCGACTTGTAATAAAACCAGGTTGTGCTAGAACAGCGCTCAGATGACGAAGTTCCTTACGAGTTGTGTTATCATTTAAGAATGCAATAAATCGTCTATATGCCACATATATACGTTGTAATGCAGTAATATTACGATCTAGAAGAGATACATCAAGTTCACGTGATGCCCATAAACGCAGTTCATTTTCTGTGGGAACTGGATCACGTTCATTGTAGAATTCGAGAACTAAGTTACCATAGTTAGCAGCGACAAACATACGTGGCGAGAATTCCTTAACTAATAATGCACGTACTTCATCTATTGTATTTCGCACTAGCAATGGAACAAGTAAACCAAGTAATCCTTCTGCAAAATATGTTGTCTTCGGTTTCATACTAATTTCATCACTGTCTTTGGAGTATTCCACACCCATACGTAAGAATCCATGTGCATTTGGAGTGAGTTCTTGTCGAATACCAGAACGTGCCACAATTTTACTGGAATCCTGTACAAAATATTTATCGAGACCTGTAGTTAATATACCAAATTTACCTGGTTCAATAGGATGTTTTTCTGCACCCAATATATATTCACGATGTATACGATATAATTGTACACCATATTCTACTGCTTTTCCTGATGCTGCTTCTATTTCTTCTTCAATAGTTTCCTCTTTTTCCGAAATATCTACAGTTGCAGCAGCGGTTTCAGCAGCATAATCGCGGAATGCAGTGAAAAATTTGGCATATTTAGGGTCATTAATACGTATAGATTTTGCAGAAGTAAAACAGCAAGGAAGACCAAGACCTTCTGGATGCGATGATGTTTTCAAGAAATTAATTTCACTATGTTTAACAGTTGCTTTCGGTTTATCTTTACGAACTAGTACAGTATATTTCTTCGATTTCTTATCACGAGCGGCATCATCTATTTTGAGACCACCACAGAATGGACAGGAGTATTTTTCTTTTGGTTCACCATCACGATCTTTACGAGATTTGAAATCACGAGGACGAATCATGATTTCACAACGAAGACAGAAGATTGTTGGACAGAAATAATAGGATGGTTTTGCAGGATCAGAACCATACTTTAATATGCGATATACTTCAGAACTTGATGGAGGCTCCTTCTCTTTTCCTTCAAAAGGATATACTACAAAAAACATATCTTCATCTTCTGCATATACTTCACGCATATGCATATATTGTGCGTGTGTAATAACAGCAGGTTGTCGATCATCATTTGCTGCACATTGTCTTGTATAACCATTATCACCTTTAACAGTTGTTTTGAAAGCGAATAATTGTCGATCAATTTCTTTTAATTTAGTGATGAAATATCCTTTGGCTTGAACAGCAGAATCAGATGGAGGAGGAATACCTTTTTTAATGGCTTCACTGACAGCAGGATCTTGAGCAGGAACACCAGTTGGTGCATTTTTTTTTACAGTAGGTAGGACAGTGGTAGAAGTTAGGAGGGAGGGAACAGTTCCAGTATTTTTACCGAATTCTTCATCATCGAACATTAGATCATCCATGAATGATGCACCTCTTTTTTCTGTAGCCATTATACCTTTGAAATCTTCTACATCGACAGGTTGCATGGGTATAACATCTTGATCAGCATCACCATCTTCTTCACGATCTATACGTTCTTCTTCTACAGCATCAGTTAAACCATCTAATCCAGCAGTAAGTGATTCTTTGACAAAATAGTCCAATGCTTCATCATCTGCAGTTAATAGTATAGATAGCAATGTATTGAGACGAGCCAATGATTTCGCGGAATTAATACGATAGCAATGTATACTATAGAAAGGATGTGAGCCAAAAATAGCGACATCAATACCAGGATTATGTGTTTCCACAAATTCTCCTGTTTCTGGTGCAGTGGATGTGAATTCATCGCGTTTATTTGTCCATTCTTCTAAACGTCGTCTAACTTCTTGTGGATCTATATGGAATTCATCAATTATAGCTTTAGTAACATCGCGTAGGAATGTAGAGGATGATGTGGAACGCCGTGAAGCAAATTGTGTAATGAATGCACTAATACGATCTTCTTTGGCGAATTCACTTACTGCTTTATAACGCAACATAATAATAGGTGATTCATTAGGAAGTGGAGCAATTTCGTAGAAAAATGGTTGAAGTGCACGCAGACGTTGTTGAATACGTGATTTATTAATAACAGCAGTTGATTTCTGGAGTTTCAGGGAAAATATAATGGATATTTCACCGAGTCGCATATCATATGTATCAAGATGTGTTCCTGTAATTGTTTGAGATATAACAGGTGCAATATTACGCAAATCAGAAGCTACATCTAGTTTTTTAATAGAACGTGGCGGCAGCAATATATAATCTGCAGTACCATCCTCCAGGATACGCAATGTACCATATATAGCGGGTACACTTCCAATAGGACCGCGTACAAGTGATTTAATAATGAGTGCATCTTTACTTGGTGTCGGTGTAGATTCACGTGCCCATTGAATAAGTAATGAAGGATCAGTTACATCAGGGATGGGTATAGTACCTATTGTATGAAGTTTTGATATTGCTCCAGATTCAGCTGGTAATAAACGAAGGAATGGTCGGCGGCCATTTGCTTTTAGATAATAAAATAGTTCTTCAATTTGTGGTGATGGAGTGGAGTCTTCATTTGCTGTCCATGTAAGACGTAAATTACGAATGCCAAAGAAAGTTAGTGCAGTTAAATCAGCCGATTCTAGATATTCATCTAATTGATGTAGCAGAGAATCGCGTTTTAATGTATATAATGCTATATTTTTACCAAATGCGGTATCTTCATCAGTAGGATTATATTGTTCTTCACTAGCAACATCAGGGAAATATGGTGCAAAACGCGAATTCCAATTTGCTGCAGATATTGGTCGTTGTCCTTTAAATGCAGAGATTAATGATCGTAGATTGAATGCATGTAAGAGTGGTATATTATTGTGAAAAACATCTTCTAATGTTGAACGACCGCGTCGTGTAATACCAAGAGGTTTTTTATTTCCTGTATTATCCACGAAACGTTCGTCTAATTTAGAACTTTCCACACTTCTGTATGGGTCTCTTAGTGATATAATATTTTGTTCAGTGTTTAATGAATCTTTCTTTGATCTTTTTCCTCTTGAAATAGGTTGTGAAATATCATGCCATAAATAATCTGCTGCAATATAATGTGTGAAATCATCCTCCGTTTTCTGGAATCCGAGGAATGTATATTTTGGAAGCCATTGATCACTTTCAGATCGCTCAGATTGATAGAAGTATGTATAAATAAATGCTTTGATATCTTCTATATTTAGGAAAGAATATGCACTATTCCATACAATATCACGGTATGTTGTTGAATTAATATGAAGCCTTATTTTAACCGGACCGAACTCTTCACGTAATGATGATAATGGTACAGTTTGAAAGATATTATTAAAAAACTCTTCCTTACTGGCAATATTGGATTCACCTTCTTCCATTTTATTCTAATTTAATCTATTATCATAGTTTATATTAGTATATTACACGGGTTATATTGTATATACTCTCCATATTGTGGAACGACATAATATACATGATTTATTTCTTTCGAGCCATACTGTCATACATTCTTTATGGATGTGATTTGAACATGTAGGACATTTTAATAAACTGTGTTCATCCTGCATATTATCATAACATATAGGACATATATCATCTACCTGGCTGCTGTAGCTGACTGCGAACTTTTCTTGTAGCTGTTCTTGCTGTAAAAGCTGTTCCTGTTTACCAGAATATAGTTCCTGTATTTCCCTGTTTGCAAATTCTACTGCTTTTTCAAGTATTATATTATGCTGTTCCTGTGTTAACTGTTTATCTGAATTATTAAAGAAATCCGCGGAATATATAGATCCAAATCGACATACAATGAAACATATATGTTTGCATACAATTGATTTCTTTCGTGAATTAAATGTATAGTCTGGACATGAACATTGAAAACTTCCTCTAGGATGTGTAGCAGGTTTATTGAATGATATTTTATATTCTTCACGATGACCCATAGGGTTATTAGTATGATGCATTTGCATCTCACGACACCCTTTACGAATAGATCCAAGTACTGTAAAAATGCCTTCTATATTATCAATTGTGGAGACTGTATAATCTGATAAATATATTTGTGCGGATTCTCCAGGAATACATAATTGTTGTAATGGCTTCGTTTGAAAATAGTTATTAATATGTGGTATTAATTCTATTATAGATGTCATATATAATATAATGGATTTACTCAGATAATTTAGGTGTGTTATTTACCGGTTTCAATTAATTTACCAAATTGGAAGACAGTACCAGATTGACGTTGAGCAGCATCAGGATTTAGTCCTTCATCTTTGGAAGGATCATATTTAGGAGAATCGGTGATACGTACTCCACAGTATGATACAGGTTGTGCAGCAAAATCTTGATGTTGATATACTCCAATAGATTCTGCTTCACGTAATATCCATCCAAAGTTATTCCAGAAATCTGGACCATGATCGATAGTACGTGTAATTGTATGTGCTAATTCATGAATAGCAACAAATGACATTACATTATCGTTAACCAACTTCTCTGGACCTCCATCACGTTGTCGTAAACAAAGATGCATAGCTTCACCTTTATTGACAGTATATGATGTATGATCCGAATCAGGTGTTGATTCAATGAATCGTGATGGTTCTGCTTTGAAATTCCTTATAAGTTGTTGGATCTGAATCTTATCTTTGTATTTACTCTCGAGATGATCACATAATGTACCTATCTTACGACGTACACGCGCCATTAGATTAGCTGCATCTTGTTTGTCGGGAAGATCACGTACCCTATATGTTTTACCATCAACAGTTGATTTCACATCTACTAATGGATATGATGAGCGACTACCCAGCATATCTCGAATCATGGATGATAACGAATTCAAACTCATTCTTTTTCATTATGAGGTATTAGAATAAGATGACTACAACACTTAGTAATGGAACACGAATAGTATATAATTCAATTGGAGGGGGATCTGGAGCACAAAAACCATATACATTATTACAGTCTATGCGTGATTCTCTACCTATTTCACCTGATGTAAATGCAGCTACATATTTCAAATCACGATGGGATTCATTATTTAGTCTGAATGAGATACGTGTAATGGAGATTTTCGAAATAATACAGTATGGATCACTATATTTAATTGCATCATTTATTACTGGTTTTGGATTGGATGTACTATTTCAGAAATACGAGGAAGAACAGACTACGAAGAAACTGGTGATAGAAGTTATTCTACAAACAATTGCAATACTGCTTACAGTATTCTATATACGTAAGATTGTTAAATTGGTTCCATTTATGGGTGTTATAAATTTCGATCTTAATGGAGATGGTAAAATACCTGCATATAGACCATATGAGACCGCAACGGCTAATGGAGATATATTAATAATATTAGTATTTTTTGCTACACAGTTAAATTATATTAAGAAAATAACTGAACTGAGTATGCGTTTTTATGAATATATAGACACTACATTTAAGAAGGAAAAGCCAGCAGCAGCCGCGGCACCTGTAAAAGAACAGTCAGGTGGACAGCAACAACACCAACCAGGTGATAGATTACAGCCAGTTATGCAGCAACAGCAGCCACAACAGTTTAACCCATTAGGAAACGGAGGATCAATACAAACACAATGGAATGTAGAACCATACCAGCAGTGGTAGGAGTTCCATTATAATCAACAACCGTTATAAAACGACCGAATAGAGACTGTGTTAGATTAAACATAAAAGGGGTTATTAAAAGGAGAAAGATGAGACCAGATTTGATGGAATGAAACCACTTCATATTGCTACTTAATGCCATTCTATTCTATATTATAGCATTAGATATTATTTATATTATACTGTTTAATTAAGACTGCTAAGGCTGCTGTTGGAGCTGCTGCTTGAGCTGGAGCTGCTGCTGCTGACTTTCTTGGATTTCCTAGTTTTATTTTTCTTAGCGGAGGCAGCGTTTGCTTTACGTTTTTCAGTGCGAGCTGTTTTTGCAGCACGAGTAGCATTTAATGCATTAGATTGACTTAGACCACGTTTTAGAGCACCTTGAAAAGTGGATACATTTGCAGCACTTGCAGCGATACCAGCATCTTTCAATACAGCAGCTGCATTCTTACGTACAGCACTGGCAGCACGGCTCTTATTTGTATTAGCACGAGGTTTACGTGTAGCAGAACGACCACGTTCAGATTTTTCATCAGAAGACTTCTTCTTAGTGCAAGAGCACTTGTGAATAGCCTTCACATATTTGTAAACTTTGTCTAATACTTCTTTGCTTCCCATCTTTCTTTATATTTAATAGCCGGATTTTATTTCATGTAATACAGTTATTAAATATTATATAGATCCACTATTATTTCCTAGACAATCTCTTAAGCAATTTCAAGGGTACGACGATTCATATCAGGGGAGATAGTGCTATTAGCAAATACACTAACAGCTACTTGAGGATTTGGAGGTTCAGAACGGAGTTGGTAATTCGCATTACGCATACTCTGACCAACAGTATCAACACCAATGAGAGCACCAGCACTCAGGAAATTCTTACCCTTAAGTGATCCACTTCCCATAGGATTCATTTGTGACCATGTACTATCAGTATCTTTGGGGAGGAGTTCACTAGGGGTGAGTTGATCACGGGGGTAACATCCAGCGGCCTCCTGAGCAGCACCAAATTCAGCAGGACCTTCATATCCACCAATATCAGCAAATCCCTCGGCTACATGGGGATTCTCCTTTGCAGCGGCCTCCTGTGTGGCACCAGTAACATTCATACTGCCTTTCTTTTCACCAGTAGCAGTAGTGCCTGCAGCACCACCGACAGGTACAGTTACAGGTACACTATCATCAAAACCTTCAGAACGTTTTAAAAGACCAGCAAATGTCGGGTCAAGAAGATAAAATCCAAGAATTGCAATAGCAATAATTAAAATTGTAGCTATCATGTTTGTTCGTGACATATTTGATATTTACTTCTATCTTTCTCATCAGCCAAAAAATTTAATAAAATCCTTCATTTCCAGAGTTATCTTAGAATTTATTCACTCACACCACTATCATCGGATTCATCCCCTTCTGACAAAAAAGAATCCCCATCGGACGAATCATCATATGGATATTCACTTTCATAACCACCATACTTCTCCTCATACTTCGATATCTCCTGTTTTGCACGGAAGTATGCTAGCCGGGCATTTAAGCGTGCTTCTTTAACACGTTGACGTGCCTTTTCACGCTGTAAATATGATACATTCTTTACAGCCTTCATATTATTACCCTTTTTCAATGTATTTGTTATATCTTCAATTGAATCTCCATTAATATCAATATCATCTAATGGTTTAACAATAGAATCAGTCTCATCTGTTTGTAGATCGATATCAATCTGTTGTATTGTTTCTTCGGATAATTGCCAATATATATAAAAACGACCGCCTTCAATTGTCAATGAATCAAATACCCATTTCGTGTTTTCTTTATTAAGTTTCATGGATGGTACATGAGTTAAATTCTTATATATTGCAGCTCCAGTTAATGGTTTAGCAAATAGACGTCCAAAGGGTTGTATGAATTGTTCAAGAATATCTTTCCATACATCTGCTGAAATATATTTAGTAGGTTCTAATTCAATATGATCTGTATCAGATGTTGTAGTGAATGATAAATAGGATGGTAGATCATCAATAGTGAATTTATATATTTGAATTTGTTTACCGTCCATATTTTTTTTAATAAATGTGGGACCCTTCCATTTAATTACTGATGATGTTGCCATTATTATACAAGATTTGTTTAAATAAAACTTTATATACCTATAATTGTGTCTTCATTATATTGTTTTGATTATAATTTATATATAAATGTCACAGCAATCAGGGTGGCTCCGGTCTTGGGTAGAGAAAATACTAGTACAATTGAAAACGGAGGAAACACGTGAATGGCTACAAGTATATATTGCAGACCCAATGGTTAGTTATATAGTTGGACGTGTATTTCCATACATCATAATTACTGGTATTATATTTGCCGCGATGTTCCTTTTTATTATATTGACATTCATAATTGTTCTCTTCAGAACATGGAAACCTCCATCTCCATTTTCAACATCTCAACTGGGAGGATTTTGTCCACAGTGTATACATATATTAAATTCAGCAGCATCTGCAGCGGCATCTACAGGATTATAAACCATTACTAAAGGTGTTTAATATATAAATATTTGATTATTTATAATATATTAAAATATGTTGAATATTCCACAACCTATTATTAGTAAACCAGGTACACCTGATTTTGCAGCATTAATACGATCATGGGTTCATTATGATAATCTTGCAACATCTCATTCTAAACAGGCACATAATTCTCGTAAATTGCGTGAATCATATGAAACAGCAATAATAACATCCCTCAAAAATGTAAATGCAGCGAATGCTATTATACAGATTGCAGGAGGAAAAATACAAATTACAGAAGAGAAAGCAACACAGCATATATCACTCTCATTAATAACACAGCTTCTCCATGATTATTTTAAACAATATAATAAACAGGATGATACAGATAATATAATTAATTATATTACATCACATAGAAAAACAACGACAGTTCAAAAATTAAAGAAAACCGAAAATTAATATATTCAAGGTCTAAGGAAATTATTAATAGATTAAGTATAGAAAATAATATAATAACGAAGTTATATAATATGAATAAATCATATCTACCTCCTTCCAAAAGGAATATAATTAATAAGAAAAATGTGACTGTTGATATTAATAATGATCAATTATTTCCTGCATTATCTATGACTACAACTAATAAATTACAAAATGTTATATCATGGAATAAATTAAATGATATAGATAATAATGATTCCACTAGTATAACAGATGATGATAATACTGAAATATATAAAATGTCTAATAAGGAGTTCTTCAAAACTGCATTTAATTCTATGGAACAACTATATAATTATAGGAGATCGAATGAATTTGATGAATTTATTAGAATACCAATAGATTGCAGGAATGGTGATACATATGATACATTATGTGATTGGATAGATAGTATGTTTGAATATATATTCAAGGCGTTTTATAAATATGGATATGTATTCGGTATTTCAGAAAAAAAGGTGAAATCTACCGTATTACATTGGTTATTTACTATACATACAATGTCTTCGTATACAGTTAATGTAGAGTTTACTAAAAATTCTTGGATAATTCAAGGAAAAAAACTGCGACGCTCTGAAGATATCTGTGCATATAATGAACTATTTCCAGAAGAGTTTTGGAAATCTATATATGCGCAATGGGGTTCAGAAGATATGTGGTTTTTTAATTTACTTGATTCACGTGGTAAAATATCATATAATGATCTTCCATATATATTATATTCAAAATTGGATTTGAATGCATCAGAAATTACAGAAGAAATAACACGTCAATTGGATACATTAGATGAAAAAGAGGCAGCTCATATTGTATTTGATGCACGTTATCGTAATAATCTTGAATATGCAGATGAATTCAATGATATTATACGTAGTAGTGGCGAGGCAGATAATTTACGCGGTGATAGAAGACATGATATTTGGTAGAGAAATTGTTAAATATAATATATAGTATATTTAAAATTATATTATATATTATTCAGTTATAAATTATTTATTTGGGGATATTATTCAGACCATGCTCCTTCACGGAATGGCGAAATGCCAATAGTATTTGCGTTTGATTTGAATTCGGCAACTTTTTGATCAAATACAAGTGCATCAGGGGATCGTGGTGCACCAGCAGCAATTTGTGCAGCATCATGTCCACTTTGTGCCGGTTTAATACCATAACAACTCACTCCAAAACGAAGTTCAGGATTATCAAAATATCCTCCATTTAATCCAGGGCGACCACATGATGTACGTTGATCTACAGGACCATCCTGAAGTTTCTGCCATGTTTCCTCTTGTGTAGGATATACAGCCATTTGTCCTTTTACCCAACCATAATTGCACCAATCAGCACCACGTTTATGGGCATCACTTACCTGTTCATATGTAGCTAATTCAGCACCGAGGGCTTTACATAATGGGGCAGAATCGGCATATGTATATCTATTTGATGATATATTGAATACCTCTTTTTTACCAGGTAGGACTTTCTCCACAATATTTTCTGCAGGCATAGGAGGCAATACAGGTGCAACAGTCTCTTTCTTACTTGCAAAAATATCTGCAATGGAATCTGGTAAAATGGCTACAATCTTACTGTAAAACACGGTGAACAATATAATACATGTAATAAATAATATACCTAATCCAACAATTATCCAATTTGTGGATGCTGAGGGACCAGACAATGGTGTATTAACACCATTTTTAATATTATTCATTACATTATTAGCTATATTAGTGGCCGGAGCAATACTAGCATTCATAATAGAATTCATACGATTAACAGTATTATTCATAAAATTATTGTTCATTCTTATTAATCATTTTGTCTTCTTTTATTGTAATTTTGCGGAAATGGGTAAATCAATAATTAGAAGTCATTGCTTGCATTACGATTGCCACCACGTGATGCAATATATTGACGTTGTTCAGGAGTTGTACATACACACCCACCACCACATGAAAAGGATGCTCCGCAACACTCAGGCTTACATTGATTATTCTTAAACATGAATAAACTATCAGGACCTGGTGCAGGACCAACTAATGGTTCGTTCGGAGCAGTACCTCTCCATGCAGATTCATTACCTGTTTTTAAGGAAATACCATCAAACTCACCTATAGGTGAATAACTTGGACCGGTAGCGGCTTGTTCATAAAACGCATCAACGAATTTCTCTACAGCCTTTTTATTTGATACTGATGCACTATCAGTAAATCCTTCAATTTGTAATAATGGGGCAATAAGATACATATTCATTGATAATATGATTGCAACAAATAATAGAATAAGACCAGTTAGAAGAAATCCTGTTTTCATTTTATAATATATTATGAAAATTATAATTCTGGTGGTGGTGATGATTGTATACGAGATAAGACATAATCATATGTTATCTTAATATCATTGCCAATTTCCAATGCATCTCTAATATGAAGACCATTATGTATTGTATGTATATAATCGTTATTATAAATTGTATATGTTCCTGAAGATGTTATTAAATGGTGTCCATGTGACTGTAACTGTGATTGTGACTGTACCTGTGACTGCGACTGAGTCATAACTGGAATATTATGTACTGTTTTATTTATTGTAGATTGCATCCAAAATCCACCTATATTATACCAGATACCATCTGTCATCCAATATTTATAATGCGTATCTACTACAGTCTCATAGACTGTACCATTCACTTTAGTATAACAATTATTTAATCCATCATATATTTCATCACCAATTGCAATAGTATTAATAGGAACAAATCCTTTTTCTTTATGATAAACTATAATTGATGGAGACAATAAACCACTCCATATAGGTATATGTATAGAATCTATGGATGATTTATTCAAATATCTATAACATATATTATTATACTCTTTGTTGCCTTCTTCATCATCTTCATCTAATTCTTCCCAATCTCTATACCATGTAATATTATTTGATAAAGACAGGACAGGAACGCAGCGATTTGAAATAATTGGACAGTAAACAGTATCGTGCCTCTCTGATATCATGACAGCATCTGGATGCTGTGAAACAGGTATCCATGCAGTAGATTTCCATACAAGATGATCCCCAGTTACATGATTTCCATATAGATTATACATTTGTGAACATTCACCAGTAAATCTATACATTCCTTGAACAGTTCCGTGGCCAAGTAAGACATCTCCAGAAATCAATTCTGATACTTTCTTTGTAGTTCCATCTTGTAATAATATATATGTATCATTTGCAAAACAGAATGTTGCTGCCATACCACCAACAGATGCTCCTAATCCTGCAATAACTAATGCACTAATTACAGCAAGAATTCCAGGAATAACTGGGAAAAAGAATAAGAATAATATGAGAACAATTGCAACTAATATACCCAATATAATAAGTATAACTTTAATAATAAAATCAACCGAATTAAGTAGTGCATATAACATAGATAATCCAGAATAGAGTGTAGCAACAATAATAGCATTAATGCGTTGTATACTGCGTCGAAGTGCATGTGATATTCGTGCAACCTGTGCAACAGTAGCTGTATATGTTTTGTAAAATGGATCCATAATTTCTACAAATGAATCTTTGGCTATAGATATTAATCTCTGTAGAGCTTTCTGAATATCATGTATTACACCTATACCAGATGACTGTTTTGATACAATATTAGTGAACATAGATGCAATTCTTTTAAATACATCATCTACCATTTTATCACTACAGAAATCGAAATTATTTGCTGCGAATTTGAATGCAGATGCAGGATAATCTGGTGGTTTATATAAAAAACTACTAAATAATACAGATGGTTCACAACGTCTATTACCCCAATCAGCACGTACCTGTTCAACTTCTAAACGTCCTATTAGAACTCCTGCACCAACAGTTAATCCAAGTATTGTAACAATTAATGGTATAAATGTGGATTGTTTCATAGTATATTTAATTCCATCATATGCTACATTTTTTCCATCTGTATCGAACACTTTCAATCCAGGTGATATTTCAAATGTATCACTTGCCATTATATTACTTACATGATAGACAAATGTTATATTCTTTTTAATTCACATAAGAAGACAATGCAGTTGAATATGCATCTTCTGCAAATGGTGACATAACTTCAATGTGATCACGTAATATTAATTCAGATTCTCCAATAATTAATGTGTTAGACGGAGATACAATAAATCCATAAAATATATTATTAGTATATAATATATCTGATATAGTATGTGCTCTAACCCATTTATTATTATACCATATTAATGTAGTTGCTGAAATTTTATTATTATTGATTATACAGTATGCTGCTGTTTGTTGTATAATGCGTCCAATAATTCGTGCCGACTGTGTAGAATTATGTGAAAATATATTATCACCCAATTGTAAATCTGCTGCTTTCTTGAAGCTGCCATCCTGCATTTTTACCTGTGTATCTCCTGCAATACCTGGAGCTGTCTCCTGCATCAACTCTGCTGTTTTACTTTGACTACTGTCTCCTGTTGAATAACTGTTTAAAGATTTATCTGCAAATTGAACACCTTCTATATCACCTGTATGTGTTTCATCATAATCACGGAATATATATTGATCTATTGGTATGATATTATTATGAGTATTGAAACATATGAAAGGTCTTACTGTTCCACCAGACCATTCGCCAACTGGAACAGCATTAGGGTGTTCACCAGCAGGTATATATGTACCATTATATAATACATAATGATTCGTACTGACAGTTATATTTCCAAGGTGGACAACAGGTTGTCCATCGCCAATGAATGAATGTCGTGCAGTTACACAGCATTCTATGTTAGGGTTGTGTGGACTGTATAGAATATCATCGACGCATACATTTTTTATTTGACAGGAACCTTTTCCTTTTATATATACTATTGTTTCAGGAGCAAAACAGAAGAAATTGAGGAATTTGATAAGAGTAGAGTCAGCTAAATTATTAACAGCAGTAACACCTGATAATCCCATATATATGACAGAAAACATACTTGCATATACGCGTCCCATCAGCATTTTAATTCGTTGTGCAGTAAGTTGTATACGAAACATGAATTGTGTAATACGTTGTCCAAATTCTTGAAATATATTATATATGCCTCCCATAAGAGTCGCCAATTGCATTTGTAATGAGTTTGCGGAACCGACTAAATTGGACATAACTGTCATAATAATTTCAACAATTTTGTAGAGTGGTCCAAATGATTTGGATGCCTTCTTAGCCATTACATTTGTAACACAATAATTGAAGTTTTCAACTGCGTCATAACCATAAAATGATGCGAGTGGCATAACATGTGGTTGACATCGCATTTCGCTCCAATTACTCGCACTAACAAATGATGATAATGCAAAATCTAATGCAAATGCAATAATAAATAATAATACAGTCGTTAAAACTAATGGTATAAATGCTGCCTGTTTTTCTACAATAATTATCGGATTTGCAGAAATATTTAATGCCTCTTCTAGAGGAGATTTTATTGCATTCATTTATTAGCTATTGGTATCTTAATAAACATTAAAAATATGACATATATTTAAAATGTATATTAATTATAGAGATTTATTTGATCATATAAAATGATGAAAGATTATCTCTTTTTTAATGTATAATGTGATCGAACCCATTCACGATCTTTAGAAAATACATTAGATGCGACCGGAGCTGTTCTTTTAGATAATTTAGCAACTGCATTCAATTTATGATATACACTTAATGCACCATAATCTTTGATTGCACGTTTTAATGCAACACGACGATATTCTTTTGGAAGTCTATATGCATATCCGTGTTTGAGTAGTTCGCCTTCTTTCAAATCACCAATTAGTTTTGGGCCTTTTCCAGGTAATCCGCGATCTTTGATACATTGTGAATGTACATATACTTTGGATGAAGATGGTCGGATACGAATTGTTCTACCTGCACGATGTACTTTGTATCCTTCACGTATTATAGTAGAACGATATTTACGTGTATACCCCTTGCGGCGAATTTGTCCTTTGGGACATTCTTTTGATCGCGTACGTTTTCTTGAACGTGATGCAAATAATATCGGCATTCTCATTTGACTATTTATTCGATATTATGAGAATAGGCATGACAGTATAATGCAATTTCCAAAAAGTTCAATAAATATATTTCTAATATGGAGTTATATGACAGTTCTATATATTTCTTCATAAAACTCTGCATAATGTCTGGTGTATTATCTAGATGCCGACTTTCAATTGCATTTTTCATTGTTTTTTTGAATGCATTAAGAACGGCAAAGTATTCATCTTTTGCTTGTAATATAACTGATCCATTTCCATATGATTTATTTGTATCTACATCATTCATTTTCTTATTTTGAATGTATAGAATATTAGTATCTTTTTTGAACTGTTGTATTATTTGTTGAAATTCAATATATAATTTTTCTTCTTGTTCAGTTAAAATATTGTCAGCTGGATTTATAATTTCCTTTTGACGTACTTCATCACTGCAAAGGGAATTATATGGTGTATCGAATTTATCTTCATCAGAATCATAATCCATTATTTATTGATAGATGATATCATTTAGATGCAGCCAATGCAAAAAATATGGCGGCTCCACCAAGAAGCAATGATATGGATGCAATATTAATCTTCTGTGTTTTATGCTGAATATCATATAATGATGCATTCATATCTTCAAATAATTCATTAACAGGTGGTGGCACCGGCGGAGCATAACGACTATAACTAATGGTATCAACTTCCATTTTTGTTAAACGGTTTGCAATGGATGCAGGGCTATTAGGATCATTAAGAGCATCGGGTCGTGCCATTTCAGGCGAAAAAACCGGTTGTTCTTTAACAAGAAGAGGTGCTGGCTGTAATTTATTTTGAATTGATCGTGCTACTGAACCTGCAGACATTTATATGTGTGTCTATTAAAAGAAATATTCAATTATATCGTTTAATAGAATGGATCCACGAAAAGTGAAACCAGGTATTCCGAAAGTAGATAGAAAATCATTAACGGAATCAATTGCAGAGGCTGAGACAACACCAGTAGCATTTGACCCTACAACTCGTGCAACATTTATACGTTATAATATTGCAATTATTGCTAAGTTAATGAAAGAGGGTGTAGATAAAACAGAGATTTTTAAACAATGTAGTGATTTTGCGGAACAATTTCCAGAACTCTTCAAGAAGATTACTAATGGAGATGATATGTCCAATCTAGGAATTATGTTAAACCTCCTAGATAAAATGGGAGAAGATGGTCTATCGCAACACAAAGCATCTGTTGCAATTGGTCAAAAACTGGCTAAGGATTATATTACCCCTGTTGTTGAAAAGACACCTCCTATTAAGAAGAAATAATTACATTGTTGCTGGCAATCTATATGGTATATGAAATGTATCACAATATAACTTACTAATTTGATAATTCCTTTTCCATAATTCAGCTTCATTAATTGCGGAGTTTTGTACCCATTCTATTGTTGTATGTATTGCCTCCTTTTGTTGTATGAACTTATTATATTGGTTTGTATATAAATTACTCTTGAAATGCACAAATGTATTATCATTATATATTGATTTTGCTATAGAATTGAATATATTCATATCAAAATTAATGAGTGGTGTGGTTTCATTTTGTTGAACTGTTTTGTAGTAATTGAAAAACTGTTTACTAAACGCGGATAATATTTGCAGTATTTGCTGCGAAGCTCCTGTGAACTGTGATCCAATAAAATACTGTTCTGAATTACATGGGCGACTCATTGCTGGTTTATAGAGTGTCCATTTATCAAAACACTGACCCAACATATATAATAATAACTGCGTATACTCCTCGAATACATCGAATATTTTCAATATAAATACTCCATTACCAACAGAAAGTGTTTGAAGGGCTATATATGATGTTGCAACAAGTAATGGAAATATACCTCGTTCTTGGCCATAATAATCTGTTGTGAAATCGAAACCACCGTCACCAGTAACAATATACAGTTTTCCATCAACTGTAGAGGAATGTATGTATGATTCTTGATTAATAGGATCTAATATATCACCAGTATTTGCTGCACCATATATAATTTGTATTTCTGGGTGTTTTTTTAAGAAGGTCGCTGCCCGTTTCCATCCAGGTATATGTGATTTTGTGGATTTAAGAGACATTGCATAACATTTAGTAATCTTCTTTCGTTCTTTTTCGACAATTGTATATACTGCTTCAATAAATCCTCCAGGACCCTCACATAAATGGCCTGTACGAAAATTGCTGCGTTCTATTGTAGTACATACTTTACTAATCATTAATATTTCAATTAATTTGAAATATGATCTACTAAGAGGATGTATTACACTAATCGAGGAAGGTATTGGATACTTTCCAGATGTTGTGAAGACTAGTTCATAAGGATTATGAATCTTCTTATAATATTCCCATTTATCAACATCTTCAAGAGTTTCTATTTCGCGCTTTTTGTTTGCCAATTCCTGTTCTAACTGTTTGAACTGTGTCAAAATATCCTCCTTCATTAATGTAGTTTGTTGCTGCTGTTGCCTGACTTTTGGTATCCATTTGAACTGTTTCCAGGGAGGGGTCGAGTGATGCGAATGCATTGCCGTTATAGCCTCCTCTTTCGAGGAGGCTTTCTTTGCTATCTCCAAATTCATAATTATTATTCTGTTCATCTGACTTAAGTGTCACTGTGTCATAACATAATACATTAGATGAGGATATATCATATATAATAAACGACATATCATGATACTCTTCTAGCTGCTGTTGCATCCCAGTAAAATATTGTAGGACGGTATTGACTGATGAATGTATGCCTTCCACTGCAATACCTGTAAGTAATGTCGCTGCTGAAGCAGTAGCTCCTGCAACAGCTCCTGCAATCACAGCAGTTGTTGATGATGCAGCAGATAATCCAGAAATTACAACAGTTGCAGTAGTTCTTACAGCAGCAGATACAACAGCAGCAGGTATATCACCAAACAGTAGTCTAGTAGATTCTGACAGTATTTTACCACCTATATTAATTCCTAACTCTGTAGTAGATGCAGTAACTGTTCCAGTTGCTTTCACAGTAGAATATACCATACTTGCAGCAACTATACCAGCACCCATAGCAGTTCCATGTATCAATAACCAGTTATTTGGAGGAGGTGTTACAGTTATTTCATATGATACACGTGATATAAATCCATTATTAGATATATCATTTATCGGCGTCAATAAAAAAGATGTAGTATTTATTATTTCATCTTTATTATTCATTTATTTTTAGTTATTTAATACATTATTTATATTGCTGCATCTGTCTGTAGAGTTTATTCATCATAGATATCTGCTTCTACATCTGGTTCATCTAATAGAGCAGTAGGAGCGGATGGCATTGTAATATTCATATGGAAATGTGATACTGCACATGGATCATCAATATCTTCCACCAGTAGTCGTGCGGCGACATCACTCTCCATTTCATCCTCTTCTTCTTCGCCTTCATCGATAGGAAGACCCTCTAATAGTCGTGGCAGAGCAGCTTCGTCAAGTATAATTTGCGAGAATGATGTACCACCACGAATAGTTTGACCCATCATAATATTACTTGATACACCTGTAACTGGATCCATCTCTCCAAACAGGGACGCCTTCAATAGAATCTTCGCAGTCTCTTCAAATGACGCCTTCGCTAATGGACCAATGTTACTCTTATTAATACCATGGCGATCAATTGACATGAAACGTCCTGCATGTGTCATCATATCACATAGGAGACCTAGATGTCTATAATTGAGACCGACTTCATTGAATAGCTGTGTCATTTCATTCAGGAGAACTGCACGAGCTGCTTCGACACCTAATACATCGAATACATCATGTGGATGTGTAGTATAGATTCGTGATCCATCCAGTGCATTATGATTCATTACCTCGAGGAAATTGGAACCATCCGTTTCTATTACATACTGTTCACGAACTTTGTAAGATCCATCTACTTTGGAGAAATGATCAGTATCTTTCTTGAAAGCAGCAGAGATAATTCCTGGAATACCGCGAATTACAATACCAGTGAGGAGTTTATTTTGGAGTTTCTTGAAATGCATGAGATCATCCATTACACTGGTTCCTGCAAGACTCTCTAGTGAAAGACGAATACGCATTACTAGGCGTTTGTCATTATAGTCGCTGTATACAAGATGTACTTCGTCCATGAAATAGTTTTTGAGAACGAATGCTACATCACTCATCGAGATATTCTTATTGAACATCTTCTCACGATCGAGCTCAATACGCAGGAGCCATGGACTCCATTTCTTAGTTTCGCCCGTTTCTTCATCTTCTTCCTCGGTTTCTACACTCTGTTCAAATGCTTTGTAGAATTCGAGGAGCTCCTTGTCTTCCTTCAAGACAGTTGCATCATCGTGTGGATCGTAATAAATCGCTGCACGAGTTGTAATATCCTTCAGCAACGTTAGTTCAAGATCTTGTGCAACTTCACGCGCTTTCTCTTTATTTAGTGCAAATTCTGCGCGCATTGGTGCAGTTAATGAAATGGCTTTGGGATTTTTTGTTACTTTCAGTAATTCTTTGAGACGTGGCACACCTCGAGTAACATTTGATTTGGATGCCACGCCAGCTAAGTGGAATGTCGTTACTACCCATACTTTCGCATGGGACTAGACTATATCTTATGCCTTCCAATTAAGGAAGACCGACCCCCATTTAGTCGTTGCACACTTCTCCATAGAATTTCTTCCTTAGGAGCTTGGCTCAGGATTGCCCATTACTTGTTGCATCAGCAACTCGTATCCTTTCGCGTTGTTACCATATCCATTACGGTCTTTCTCCGTGGCCCCTACAGTATTTCTACAATAGGTTGGTAGCTCGAGGCTTTAGGGGTTCCCCTGAATTTGAGGGTCTCGCATCTTACGTCATTAAGAGCAAGATACTAGATGGTTATATATACAGATTTATATTAACCTGTAAGAGTATTTACACTGTTTTCCTTATATGGAGATACTCTACCCATATAAGCAGCCACCTGTTCTCAACGCATTATTCATTGAGCGTATTATGTACTAGAATATTATCATCTACCATAAAACTATCATTTCCAGGAACTGTGAAATCATATACGAACTCCTTTGGATCGTCCAAATAATTTAATTCTACAATGGAATCCCATACAACATCTGCATCAAGTGCTGATTCAAGAATTGCAATATTTTCATTCACAAATTCACGTACTTCTTTATTTACATGTATCGCCATCATATCTTTGAAATCTTGAACATATTGTGCAAGTGTAAGACGACCTACACTCTCTTTCTTGGCCCATCGCCCATATGTTCTGCTTTGTCCAGGCATATTCAATAGACGTCCAGTCTCTGCAATGACTTCACCTAGTTCAGGGATCTTATCATATAGTTCTTTTGTATCATGTTTATCATCGCGGTTCATATATTCAATGATTTGATCCAATCCAGCAGCTTTATCAGGTAGTGCTAATCCAACAACTTTCTTGAATGTGGTAGCATATTTCTTAAGAATATTGAGAGTATACATAACCTTTCCAGGGATATTTGTCGATGTCTCTTGTCCAAGAACACCAAAGATTCCACAGTAACCGAGAAGACGATTCATGTGACGAATAAGAGCAGCTGATCGTGATCCAGCACGAATCTGATGACGTTCAACATTAATATTGCCATCACCATCGAAATAACCACCTACAACACCAGCAATGAACTCAACATTACTATGATACACTAATGCACCAACTTGTTTATCATATGAACCTGTCTTGAATGTCATACGTAGGAAATCAGCTAGATCTTTGGAGTGGAGAATAGTCTCTTTACTAGGACCATATTCACCTTGATAATTTCTTACAGCTACTTTCATATTATATTTATCTGCGAATGTACGTAGTTTGTCTTCTACAATTGGTGCAATCTTACATATTCTCACTTCAGATCCATTTAATGATCCATCTGCCAAATAGATACCACATACCCATCCAAATTCTTTATCAAGTGTAAATGTAGTCTTGCCTTGAGTATGTTGATTTAGTGGATTTGGTACTTGAGGAATTTCACGTGCAATAGGTACACGATCACCAACTTGTAATTCTGAACCAAGTACTGGTACAATACCTGTTGTTGAGCGTTTCAAGAATGAATGTGTAAGAGTTGCAGTAGTTTTACGACCAGACTTTGTTATAATCTCTACTAATCCACCATTAGCTGGATGACGACTAATTTGACTAATACGTTTCCATGAAGTTTTCTCATTATCACTCACACCAAGAATGTAGTAGTCATCTTTAAGATCTAGTACAACACTATCTTTTCCAATAGTAATTACATCATTTTTGTATTTCTCAAGTAGAGGATCAATAAATTTGTAGACCTCATCCATAAACTTAGTGTCCACCCCATTTATACAACACATTGTATCTCGTCGCGTAGACATCTGGGTTGATGGCTCACCAATACTTTGTGCAGCAAGGATTCCAACTTGTTCACCAGGTTGTACCCAGCTCTGCCAATTCTTGATAATGAGCATTTCACAGGCAGTATCAAATGCAGCACGAGTAAAGCGTTCTTTGACAACCATTTTATGAGGAGCCAACATAAATCGCAGCAGAGCACACCAAATTGTATTAAATGGTTGTGTACGTGCAATGATCTTCTCAATTCCTTCAAGAACGTACGAAGGTGTCAAATCAGTTCGTTCAGTAGGAGCAATACCAAAACGAATACGTAGATTGAGTAGAAGACGTTCAATATTAACAGGAGAATATACAGCACCTTGATGCATTGATCCAAAGACTCCTTCAACCAGCATCTTCTGATCAGCAATAATCTGTTTAACATAGCGACCAATAACCGCAGCATCAGCAGAATATTCTACACCATCCGCCAATACAGCAGTGAAATCTACACCTTGCATACCAAATTCGCGTTCAATATCGGCTTCGGTTAGTTTTCCAAGAGGATATGCATGCGATTCAATCTTCGTTGCATTCACACCATCTTCACCATAATGGAACTGTACAATTCCCATATTTGCATCACGAACAGTACCATCATGTTGTACAACTAGATCTTCCATTGCCTTTACCATTTGACGCTGAATATAGCCTGTATCGGCCGTCTTCACAGCAGTATCAATAAGACCTTCACGACCAGACATAGAATGGAAGAAGAATTCCTGTGGTGTTAGACCGCGAATGAAGGAACTCTCGACGAAACCACGTGCTTCTGGACCATCATCATATTTCTTGTAATGTGGTAGTGTACGATCTGTGAAACCATATGGGATACGTTTGCCTTCAATGTTTTGCTGACCTACACATGCCATCATCTGTGCAATGTTAATAGGACCACCTTTGGAACCAGCACGTACCATGGCAGTCATACGATTCTCATCAGCAAGGGAACTTTGACCAATCTTACCTGCTTCATCAGTGGCTTGATTGAGAACTTTGAATACACGATCTTCGAATGCTTGTTGATTGGTTTGACCAGTATTATTATCGAAGAGATCCAAATGTACTTGCAACATAATGTCACCGATTTCTTTTTTGCGCTTCTGGATTTCTACTTCCATGCGACCCTTTGTTTGATCATCAGCAATCAAATCACTGATACCTACACTGAATCCATTGAGTACAAGATAGTTTTCCATTGTGTTTTGTAGGTTATCAATGAGATCTACGGTGGTTTGTGGACCATAATCATTATATGATGCATGAATGATACCTTTGGAGGGTTTAGCGAAGATGCCTTTATCCATGACACCTTCGAGTACTTCACCTTCACGGATACGTACCATGGCCTCTGAACCATTTTGCATTTCTAGGTTGACTGGTGGTAAGAGTGCAGATACAACATTTTGTCCAGTATATCCACCTGTTTCGTTTTGTTTTGGTAGGGTTCCATCGAAACGACGGTTCCACATCATCATATTCATGAATTCACGTTTATTGAAGGAGTTATTTGGCCGTGTAATACGGTAGACACCAACGAGTGTATCTTGTACGATACCAATAATAGGTTTTGCATCTCGTGGTGTGATTAATTGATGAGGTACAGCTGCGAGTTCTTCGAGTTCTGTTGCTGCCTCATATGATTGTGGAATATGTGCGTTCATCTCCAACGCATCCCCTATGTTTCCAAAGGGGGTGGACTATATCTTATCCCATATCAGGTTTGCTAGACCATCATTTATGAGCCACTTCCATTTAGTCTCTGAACCTTCTCCATATCCTTGCATAACGGACTGTAGGAGCTTGGCTGCGGATTGCCCAATCATCTACTTTTTTACCATACCTCCAGTTTTTCTCTGGAGCCAGATATTGTTTTCACATATATCCTTGGTAGTAGAAGCTTAAGGGGTTTCCCGTCAATTTGAAAGTGTCGCAGTATTTGCAACTTGTTTAATAAATTCAATTGCTCTATTTCGTAATATATCTATTGATTCATGTTTACCAACGAATGTTGTTTGAATATTATCAACTTTAATCTTAATAAATTTATTACCATTATTGGACTTTTCATATATATATTTATCAAGATTGTTCAAATCTATTTTACAATTTTTGAATTTTTCATACTTTTGTTGAAGATGTTGTTGTTGAGAACGTTTCATTTGTTCAGTTTGTACTTCTATTGTTCCAAATGTTTTTTGAAGTTCTTCAGATATCTTTCTCTTTGTTTCTTCTGAATGACCTTTTGAACCACCACGTTTCTTTGGTGTATTCAATTCTCTATTGTTTATAACAACATCTTTATAAAATGTTTTACCACCTTTAGTCAAATTGTAACCATTTGGATATAATGTATTAAACTTTTCTATATATTGTTGTTCATATTTATCCATTAGTGATACTGCACATCTTTTCATTAGAATAACTCTGAATACATCTTTACCATATTTACGTATTGCATTGTTAAGATATGTACATTGTTTCTTTTTTGTATTACATATAGCTTCACTAATATGATCTTTGAATCTACCTTCAAATCCAAATGGTCTATATTTTCCATGATTTATTCTATGACTAACGGCTTGGCCGATATAACATTTATTATTTAATATATTTTCAATTCTATAGATATGTCCAATAATCTGTGATTTATCATCAATTATACTGTTTTCCATTATTAAATAGAGCAATTATCTTTTATATGTAGCAAATACTACTAGGTAGTTATATATATATGTATCTCTTTAATTCAAATTTTATATAGAATACATATAGTAAGACTTACACTGTTATTCTTACTAGGTGTTCTTACAACCTAATAAGCAGCTACCTGTTGGCAACAAGATTTATCGCCGTCGAAATCAGCGTTATAGGGAGAACACGCTGAAACATTCATTCTGAAAGTGTTGAATGGCAGAACCTTGACTTTGTGCCCCATCATAGACATACGATGCAATGTAGGTTGTCTGTTGAATAGTAGAATATCACCATCCATGAGATGGCGGTTTACTAGATCACCAATACGCAGTACAACTTCATTAGTAGGAATGTGTCGCAGCGAAATCATACGGCCATCCACATGTACTACAGTCTTTGCACCAGGCCATTTATCAGCACCATTCTGTACGAATTTATATAGACGATCACGATTATACATTGTAACACGTTCAGGAACCGTCAAGTTCATTGCAATTTTAAGAGGAACACCAATTTCTCCAATGGAGAGGTTGGGATCAGGAGTAATAACGGAACGTGCACTAAATTCTACACGTTTACCTTGAATATTATAACGAATACGACCTTCTTTTGCACCAAGACGCTGTTGAATGGATTTTAGTGGACGACCAGAGCGTTGTGCAGAGGGTGCTACACCAGGGATTTGATTATCAACTAGTGTAGCAATATGGTATTGGAGAACCATAGTGAGATCATCAATAACATTTTTCGAAGCATTATTTTCGATCTTCGCCGCTAACATTTTGTCATTTTTGATGATCTCGAAGAGTTTGTGTGTGAGATCATCCTCTGAGCGTTGATTATTGTCTTGTACTACAGAGGGACGTACTTGTGGGGGTGGAATAGGTAAAACAGTGCAAACCATCCAATCAGGACGACACCAGTGTCTGCTGAGTCCCATGAAATCAACATCTTCATCGGTGATACGTCTGAAGAGTTGGAGGACATATTCTGCTTCCAGTGTTTGAGGAGGTGTGAAATTTGCAATAATACGTGCAATGCCGTCACGTGTATAATTCTTCGGTTGTAGAGCACCACAACCATCCTCCGTTTCTTGACCACATCGTTGAATGGGATCACAGAACGCCAATACTTCACGCCAACGGGCTTCACCCTTACGTTTTGCCAGATTCTGGTGACGATCCTTGTCGATCAGAAGTTTGGAGCAGCGAATGCAGACACATCGCAATACATTGAGAATCATAGGTAAGAATTGTATGTAATACACGGGTCTAGTGAGTGTATAATGTCCAAAATGACCCGGGCAGCCATGATTCGTTTGTCCACATGATCTGCAAGTTTTACCGTTATCCAACACGCCCATACGGGGGTCAAAGAGACCTCCAATTTTTGGTTCATTACCTTCATAAGTTGCCTGAGTAGTAATTTCGACAACAGATCGTCGTTTAATTTCTTCAGGCGAGAAGATACCAAACTGAACTCCTACAATAGGTTCGACATCAGATGTTGCTTGATGGAAACCGACTGGCATTCTCTATTCTTGTTAATATAAGGAGGGAGTTGTTTGGGCACTTAATGGGCGTGTGATGTATGGGTTTGACAGGGTGCGCGGATCAATTTTTTATATTTACAATAATATTATATAATACTATCTAAAATAATGGATTGTATTATATGTAATTGATTATATAATGGAATATACTGAATTTGAAGATAGATATGCTGGGTCATATACTAAGACATGGAAAGGTGCTCTAATTGCCGAAGTTCAAACAAAGTGTGCGAAGGCTACATTACTGCATACTTCTGATTTTGGAGAAACTGTATTATTGGATGGAGAGATTCAATCAACTGCTGCAGATGAAAAGCTGTATCATACAGTGCTGACTGCTCCTGCCCTGACTGCTGCCTGTCCTGCAGGAACTCCTGCAGCCAGCAAAACTGCCTGTATCCTGGGAGGAGGTGAGGGATGTACAGCTCGTGAGTTACTGTCCTGTCCTGCTGTTAAATGTATTGATCAGATTGATTATGATGAAGAGTTTGTGCATTTTTGTAGGAAGTATTTGTGGCATTGGACAGGCTGTGTATATGCTGATTCACGTTTGACAGTTGAATATGCAGATGCCTGGAAAGTAGCTGAACAGCTGAGACAGTATGATGTTATTTGTATTGATTTAACGGATTTTGATATTACTTCTGGAGAGAATAAATATAATGAAGAACTGGAGAGAGCAGGCTATTTATTGGAGAGAACAGTATCATGGTTGCAGCCAGGAGGAGCTCTAACAATGTATTGTGCATTAGACAGCAGGAAGACAGAACATTTTTGCAGGGATCTGGGAAACAGGATACAGTATACAGGAGTAAAGACACAGGTGTATAAACAGTATATTCCAAGTTTTGCAGGAGAAGCCTATTTTTTGCTTGTAACTAAGTAATCTGGTTTATTACCATTAATATATGGATTTCGTGTGGAAACAGGTTTAGAAGAGGTCCATAGGTGCATATCTGTTTCACGATCCTTCTTCATTTGATCTAGTTTTGCAGAGAGTTCATTAGATGCAGGAGTATTAATAGGGCGATCTTTACAGGTTCCAGGACCCCAACGACGGACAGCACAAGATGACATTTAATATTATTTAGTTTAATTTAAAAGTGTTAAATCTTCAATTGTATATAAATATTTATACATATTTAAATATTTATAAATATATAGATACTAAATGAAAAGTAAAATATTACAAGTCCATAATAATGAATTTGATATAATAAATAATAATATAGTATCTGAAGATAATACATATATTAATTATAAAAACTGTGTATGTATAAAGCCGTGGGGGTATGAATTTTTAGCATATGAAAGTAATAAGATTGGCATATGGTTTCTTCAAATAAAAAAGGGACATGGCACATCATTACATACTCATTTTAAAAAAGATACATTTGTAATTGTATTAGATGGATCTGCAAAACTTTCATTAATTAATAATGAAACATATAATCTTGGACCAATGTCGTCTGTTTTTGTACCAAAGAATAAGTTTCATGCATTTTCTAGTTTTTCTGATGAAGTATATTTACTTGAAATAGAAATATTTGATTCTACCACTACATTTTCAAACAAAAATGATTTACTTCGTATCGATGATCAATATAAAAGAAAAAAGACAGGATATAGTGGATCAGTTGATGTAGTATATGATAATCTTGAAAAATATGATTACTTTTGGATTAAAGATAATCTCCATAAAAAAATATATAATGCACAAATTAATACACATAAAATAAATAATATATCTGATTTAAATAAACTTAATGGACAATATAATATATTACTTGATGGTAATATATATATAAATGGATTATATATTAAAGAAGGCAGTATTATAAGTAATATTAATATTGAATCTGATAATATTTTTACAAATAATAATTTAGTGTTATCAATATCAAATAAATATTATGAAGAAAATTCTAAACTGATATATTCACAAGATCAATTAAAATGTATTATAAATGAAATACATAATAAAAATAAAAAAGTTATATTAACATCTGGATGTTATGATATTTTACATGTTGGACATTTACATACTTTAAAGGAATCAAAAGATCTTGGTGACATATTAATGGTTTGTTTGAGTAATGATACACAAATAAAGGCATTAAAAGGAAATAATAGACCTATAAATAATTATAATGATAGAATTAATTTATTTAAGACAATATTATATGTAGATTATATTATACTATACGAAGAATCAAATATAGAAAAAGAAGAATCTCTTGATGAAATTATGAAAATTGTTAATCCATATTATTGGACAAAAGGAAGTGATTATACAATTGAACAAATTACTGATAAGCATCCCTCTTTACAAAAAATCATTCTTATAGACAATATTAAGGATAAAAGTACTACAAATATTATTACAAAAATTAATAATAGTTAAATATATATAAATATAATAACAAAGATAATGACTAAATTAGGATGGAAACCAAAATATTTATTGCAAATATATAGTTTATTATGTTATAGTAACTATAATAAAATCCATTATATCTAACTTATTTGTTTTTTAATTTTATCAATTGTTTCATTTTCATTATTAGACAAAATTAAAGTATATTTATCATTAACATTATTAAAATTACTTTTAAGACTGTTATAAAAGAATTCATTTGTTGATATATATAAAATTTTATTTTTAGAATTATATATATTTTTATTACAAAAATACATTGTTGCACCAATATCAAAATGGATAGAATAATCACATAATTCTACAATTTTATTTAATTTACATAAATTTTCACATAATCTTGTTTCAATACAATTAAAAGTGTTTCTACAATCAATAATATTATTAATATTATTATTATGTAAAAACACATTTAATTCATTTGATATATATGGTACTAATATATATTTATTTGGATATAAAATAGATAGATTGATCAATATATTATCATGATTAACCAATGGCAATGGTTGACCAGAAATATATGAATAATAAAATATTAATTTTTTATCTTTATTATTATCATACCATTTTATAAATAAATCAATATTTGTATGCGGTATTTCTGGAAGTAATTCATATTTATCACATATATTTTTTAATAATAATTGTAATCCATGTGTATTGTTTATAACTTTAAAATTATTAGAAAGTGTATTATACGTTTCATTAATGTTACATTCAATATTATCAACACGAATATCCGCAAATTTAGCAATAGAAGCGATCCATAAATTAATCATATAGTCTCCATTTGGTAAGACATTAAAAAATTCATTATTAAAAATAATGAATTTTTTAATATATCATTAAATAAATATTCGTTATAATTAATAATATGAATAAAATTATAATTTGGATTGCATTCACAAATATTTTTTACTATTTGTTGTCCAAATAATATATCCCCATTATGTGCTATATTAACTAAATATATTACCATAGAATATTATATATAATCTTCTATGGTAATATATTTAAGTATATAATAAATAAAGAAAATTATAAAAGTTGATAATATATAGTTCGATATAATAAATAATACTATTTATATACTTAAAAGTATATCTATTAATGTATAAATATAAAATAATGAAGTATTTAATTACAGGAATTACAGGGTTTCTTGGACCTCATTTAGCTAATAAGTTAATTAAAGAGGGACATGAAGTATTTGGTCTTGTAAGAATAAATATGGGTAGAGAAAATGATATTAGAGATATAGTATCTGATGAAGATTTCGCAAAAATTAAGTTTGTATATGGAGATCTAACTAATTTTAGAAAACTCGATAATATTTTTAAAGAAAATTATTTTGATGGAGTATTTCATTTAGCAGCACAAACACATCCTCCTACAAGTTTTACAGATCCTATTGGAACATGGGAATGGAATGTAATGGGTTCAGTTAATTTAATGACTGCGTTATTAGATAATCAACCACAATGTAAATTTGTGTTTTGTTCAACAGTTGAAGTATATGGAAATGAAGGTATTGATGGTAGAAAACTAAAAGAAACAGACACCCTTTTACCTGCAAATCCATATGGAGCATCGAAAGCAGCAATTGATATGTATATTCAAGAAAGAATGAAAAATAATCAAATGAATGCAGTTATTGTTAGACCATTTTGTTTTACAGGTCCAAGAAGAGGATCTAATTTCTCAATATCTTCTGATGCAATTCAAATTGCTAGAATGATGCTTGGAAAACAAGATAAAAAGTTACGTATTGGTAATCTAGATACTACTAGAGCCGTTACTGATGTTCGTGATATTGCAAATGCATTTTATTTAGTAATGGTTGGAAATACATCTGGCAATATATATAATGTTTGTGGAGGCGAACCACTTAAAATGAGACATTATACTAATACACTTATTAAATTAAGCGGTTTAACAGATGTTGAACAAGATATTGATCCTAAACTATGGAGGCCAATTGATATTCAATATCAAGATGGCGATCCAACAAAGATTATGACTGAATTAGGATGGAAACCACAATATTCTATTGAAGATACTCTTAAAGATTTACTTGATTATTGGGTAAGAAAACTACAATAATTATGATTTAAACAATATATAATATTGTCATATTAATATATAATATGACAATATTAATTGCAGGTGGTTCAGGTCTTGTTGGAAGATGTATGTCTCAATTTCTTATTAATGAAGGAGTTAATTTTGTTACAACATATAATTCACGTAATATTGAAAATGGATATACACTTAATTATTATAGTATGGCTGATATAGAAAATTTTATGATAGATCATAAAATTACAGTATGTATCAATTGCATTGTTCAAAGAGAAACAGATATATGTGAAAAGGACTGGAATGAGACAAAAAGAGTAAATATAGATATTGTAGATAATTTGGCACGTGTTTGTAAAAAACTAGATATTCATATAGTACATATATCAACTGATTATATATTCGATGGATATAATGCTCCATATAAACCAGAAGATAATGCAAATCCTCTTCAAAATTACGGTATATCTAAGTTAATAGCAGAAAAACGTATTATAGTAAATTGTAATAAATATACAATTATAAGAGTTCCTGTATTATATTGTGATGATATTGAATCACTACAAGAAAATGCAGTTACATTAATTGGGAAAAAAGTACTAAACCAGATTGAAGAGGCAGTTGAAGATGATTATTCAATTAGAAGACCAGTATATATTCCTGATTTTTGTAAATTTATATATTATATTATAATAGAAAATAAAGAAGGAGTATATCATTATTATAATCCAAATGATATTGTTACAAAATATGATATGTTACAAATAATTGGTAAATATCTTAATAAATCAACAACACATATATTCCCTTCTAAACCTCATGCATGTAATCTAGCTAATAGACCATATGATACACAATTAATAGATAATAAATATAATATAGATTCCTTCCCTGTATTAAATATTACTGAGGGAATTCATAAATGTTTTTCTAAATGGATGCATCCATTAATAAATAATAGTAATTCGAAAGATATAATAATATTTAGTGATCTTGATGGTACATTGATAGATACAGACAGGATGCATTTTGAATCATATAAATATGCACTAAATAAATATAATATTAATTTATCATGGTCTAAGTTTGAAGAAATAATCAATATATATTCAATTGATAAATATATATTGGATTGTGGTTGTACTAAAGAAGATTTAAAAAATATAAAACTTATTAAGAATGAACAAATGTTAACACATACTTGCATTAATTATATGCCTGGTGCAGAAGAATTTATATTAAAATGTATAGATAATAATATAAACTTTGTTATTGTAACAAATACTTCGAGAGAAACTGTAAGGCATTTTCAGAGATATTTACCAACACTATCAAAAATAAGTAAAATAATATGTAAAGAGGACTATTCTACTCCTAAGCCATCAAGTGAATGCTATCAAACTGCATATAATACATATTATAATAATGAAAAATATATAATCGGATTAGAAAACACAATAAATGGATATCAATCAATTAAGAATATAGCAAGATGTATATATATAAATACTGCTATTAAATCATATAATTATAAATATATGAAAGATAAAGATGTATATTTAATAAATAATTTGTCACAAATATAATGTAGCTAAATATAGCGCATAAAAATAACTAAACATAGCTTTATTTTCATTATCTTTAAAACAATGAGCATTCCCCAACCATATTGATATAGTAAGTATAGACACAATATCACCCTTATGTAATATCTCATTCAAAGGATATATACTGATTTCTGGTAATATTATATTATTATCTAATATATTTAATGATTCTATATCCATATTATCGAATATATCATAACCTGTTAATGCAAATTTAACTTTTGCATAATCATATTCTGGTATTCCATATATATCAGAATCTCCAAAATATCCACGGGGATCTATAAATACTATATCATGTGTATCTTTATTATATAATATATTGTTAAATTGACAATCTCCATGAATTATACTATATATATATTCATTTTTTGAATTTACATATTCTATAACTTTTTTTTCAATATTTTGTATAATAATTTCATATGAATTTAATAGTATATTATTTACTTTTATAATATTTGAATATTTATTTATTAAAGGCAATATCTCATTTCTGCGTAGATTTACTTTTTCAACTGTTTCTAACAATATATTGTGTATATAATCATTATATTCTATCATTTGTGTATGTAAATGTAATGTATTTAATTGATTATTTATATTATCTAATAGTATATTTTGTTGTTTTATAGATAATAATTTAAAAGTTTTATATAATGGTTCATAATTATATAAATATTTCATACTATAAGATGTATCATTCAAATCAAAAATAGTTGGTATGTTTAATAATATATTATTACTAATTACATATTTATAAAATAAAATTTCTTTTTTAATTTTATTGTGTCCATATTCATTTTTAGACTCTTTTAAAATCTTTGTATCTATAATATATAAATTATTAAAGTTATTACCATATCCATTTCTTATTATTTTAATCATTTATTATATTGTTATTTAGTATATCTTTATACTTAAATAATAATATACATACATAAAATATATTATATGGAGTTCAAATATTTTGGAGAATTTGGTTTATTTTATGGTTTCATTTTAGGAGAAATTGAAATATATTGTAAAGAACATCCTGAAAATTATGGTAAGATTACATTATACACATATGAAACACTTAAAACAATTATAAATTTAGTAATTCCTAACTATTTTAAATATGTTACTTTTAAAACACTTTCGCCAAAGAGATGTGGTTTTAATGATAACATTTATGATATTAAATATGATAATATACCTGTTATTGTTGATATGTTTGATGTTAAAGTAGAAATGGACCCTTATATTTTTTATAGAGGACCAGAAAGATTTGATTATTCAAAAAGAAAGTTTATTAGTAAGAAACTAGAAGTAAAAAATGATAATTTAATCAATTTAATGAATTCGTATGATAAGGTTGTTGTTTTTTATTTTAGAAATAGAGATCCGTCCATCCAAGTTGAAAGAAACTATGTTATTACAGCAGAATTAGTTGAATATTTTAAACAATACTTTAATTCAAATAATGTTTTATGTGCGATATGTAATTGGAATTCAGAATGTGATATTCCTAGTTTTATTAATACAACAAATAGTAATATATATTTAATTAAAACAATTGAAGATAGTATTTGTATTTTTAATAAATGCGATGAATTTATAACATATCATTCTGGAATTGAAGATTTAGCAAAATTTAGTGGATGTAAAAAATTAAGTGTTATTAAACCATATAATGTAAATATAGTAAATACTACATTTGATAACAATCCATTTAATACAGAAATACAAGTATTAGTAATATAATATTTACCAATAAGCACTAACTTCGCATATGTGTACATTTTTTGGCTTATCACTATCTAATACATTTATCCAATAAGAATTAATTGATTTATTAATACATTCATTTGATTGCCAACGACTTCCTTTAATACCAAAAAATAACTGTAATGCTCCTCCAATATATATTGTGCTTTTATGAAGTTCAGTAAATATATAGTTACTAGTTAACATACCAAATCCTCCACAACTAACTAATGCTATATCAAAATTAAATAATTTAATTAAGTCTTTTAAATCAGATTTAATTATATTAAAATGATACTGCCATGAATTATCATCGTGGCTCCCACCATTTTGTTGAGGAGGTTTATATACATAAAATTCCGTTGTAGAATCAAATATATTTTTAGAGAATATATTATCTAATTGATATATTTGTTTTTCAATAGTATTCTTATGTGAAGATATTATTAATACTTTTTTATTTTTGAATATTGTACTCCAATTATATGAAGAACTATTCATAAAATAGAATGGTTCTAACGCTTGAGCAGGTATTCTTATAATATTTTTATATAGTTTATCAATAAAACTATAATATTCTATAGCTTGTGTATACATGCATCCATCCCATACTCCAAGAATATTACTGTTTGATACTGATTTATTATATTCTTTAATATATTCTATAACATCATTCATACTTTTAAATTGTATTCCAGCAACAAATAACATATTTTGTAATAAATATTGTGGAATATTGTATTGATTTGATAATAATTTACCAGTTAAAGATGTTTCATTTCCTGATAAACGACCAATAAAAAATGGTTCATTTTTCTGTTGTTTATCTAATATATAAGATTGTAATTGTAAAAAACCATTTAGATGGTCAGACGATGTATATGATGGAATATTCATTATAATATTATAATTTATAATATGATTTAAACCATTATAAACATATACAATTTAAAATGAAAGTTGCATTATTAATACCAACAACATCATTTCGTCGAGATGAATGGAAGTATGTTGTACAAAGTTATTTATATAATCTAACAATAAAAACCTTCTTAGAAACATATGATTCTGAACACGAATATAAATTTTATATAGGTATTGATAAAAAGGATAGAATATTTGATGATAAGAAGTCAAAAGAGAGAATAGAAAGGCTGTTTGAAGGAAAAAAAGTAGCTGTTGAATTTATATATATGAGTGAATGTAAGAAAGGTCATTTAACAGCAATGTGGAATATTTTATTTAAGAAAGCATATGATGATGAATTTGATTATTTTTTTCAGTGTGGAGATGATATATCATTTAAAACAAAAGGATGGGTGAATGATTGTATTAAAACTTTACAGGAAAATAATAATATTGGATTGACAGGACCTATTAATAATAATCCACTAATTTTAACACAAGCATTTGTATCACGAAAACATATGGAGATGTTTGGATGGTTTTTCCCTCAAGAGATAATTAATTGGGGATGTGATGATTGGTATAATGAAGTATATAAACCAAATCATTTCTTTCCATTAAAGCAACACTATTGTTCAAATGATGGTGGTGTACCTCGCTATCAGATAAATAATGATTCAATGTATGAATACAATTTTGAATTTAATACAATGAAATTACGCAGTGATGTTAAAATACTTGCTGATAAACATAAAGAATTAATTATAATAAAAAGCAATTAATTTTTCAATATTTTTATCAAAATCATTATGTATTTCTTTCCATCCAAGAAGACGTAATTTATCCGAATTTATGGCATATCTATAATCATTAAATGGCCTATCTTCAATATATTCTATATAATTTTTATACTCATTAGTATTATGGATCTTAGATATTAATAATTTAGCAAAATTTAATACAGAATACTCTTGACTAGTTCCTATATTATATATTTCTGAAATGGTACCTTTTTCTAAAATAATATCAACTGCACTACATACATCTTTAACCCAAATAAAATTTCTTCTTGTATCTCCTTTACCATGAATTGTTAGTTTTTTATTATTATATAATAATTTAATAAATTTCGGTATTAATTTTTCTGGATATTGATATTCTCCATATACATTATTACATCGTATTATTATAATGGGAAGTTTAAAACTATGATAATATGTCTGTACTAATAATTCAGCTCCAGCTTTTGTGGCGGCATATGGATTTGTAGGATTTAATATAGAGTCTTCTTTGCATCCTTCATGTATAAGTGGTACTTCTCCATATACTTCATCAGTTGAAAAATGTATAAATTTTTTAATTTTTCCATATTCTTTTGCACATTGTAATAATACATGTGTACCATATATATTATCAATTGTGTATTGTAATGGTTTATCAAATGAATTATCTACATGACTTTGTGCTGCAAAATGTATTATAATGTCAATATTATATTCATTTAAAATATGATTAACTAAATGAATATCTGTTATATTACCTTTAATAAATTTATAATTATTACGCTCTGTAATATAAGTAGTATTTGAACAATAATTAATACAATCAATATTAATTATTTGCACATTATTATATTTATTTAAATAATATTTAATAAAGTTAGAACCAATAAATCCACAACCACCTGTTATTAAAATATTCATTTATATTATTATAAAGATTTGTGTTTAAATTAATAATTATTAGATATATATTCTGACATTCTAATAGATTTATCTGGCATACTGACTGTAATACTATCATCTATTATTATTAATTCTTTATTTCCTAAAAAACTTGCAACTTCAGATAAACCACTATTAGGACAAACAAAAATTGTAGAATATATAAAATCACTTAACACATTTAATATTGGTTCATATTTTTCATATAATATAAACTTATATTTTTTTTGTAAAAAAGATATATCTCCATCACTATGTATATATATAGTATAATCTGAATATTTAGTAGTAAATATATATAATAATTTATCTAAATCTAATAAATATTGTTTTATTTGTTCACCCCTACCAGTAGTAGCTGCATCTCCAATTCTAACATGTATAACTATATTATTAATATTTAATCTTGATTTTGGTAATTTACTATTAATAAAAAATTGTTTATATATATTAATATTTTCTATATGTGTATTTTTGCCATTTTCAGATAATATTAATCTATCAAAATAATATGCATTATCAATAGAATATATTGTATTAATATCATAATTCATAGGTATATTATATAATTCATGAGAATGAATTATATTATTATATGATATAGGTATAATTTTAGTATATTTTATAAACTCTTTCACACATTCTATTAAATATTCTTTTGCTTTTTCGGCTTCAATACCTGAAATATGTTGAAATATTATTTGTTTATTAATAAATACATATCCATCAAAATAATATTTATTAATATTATGTAATATTAATGTAGTAAATAATCCATATAATTGATGACCAAATCCATCAATACCATGTTGTATAATATGTACTGTCATCTTTTTTAATATATATATATATCATCTTTATATTCAGTATCACATAATACTAATAAAATTGAATTTTCTGAAAAACATTCCATTTTAATATAATTATTGGGTGGTATTACTAATAATTCAGTTGGTTTATTAAGTATATATAATGATTCTATGTTATTGTTTATATTTTTTGTAGTTATATTTACATTTCCTGATATCATTATTAAAATTTGTGTAGTATTTGCATGACCATGATATCCTCTATTATTATTTTTAATATTATTATCAAAACCATATATATAGAACACTCTTTTAATATTAAAATTTATATCTGAATTATTAATACATACCAATTTTCCTGGTTTATTATTAATATGTTCAGATAATTGTATTGTATAGCATTCTTTATAAGTTGACATAATTATATATTAACACTTTTAATTATTTAAATATCTATTACTATTAAGATAAGTAATCATGATAAAATTAAATAATTTACAAGAATATAATAGTTTATTTATTAATGAATATAAATTAAATATCGAACAAGTAATAAAAAATAATGATTATATATTAGGTGAATCAGTAAAAGAGTTTGAAAATAGAATGGTTGAATATATTGGAAGTAAATATTGTATTGGAGTTAACTCTGGTACTTGTGCATTGGAATTAGCATTTTCAATACTTGATTTAAATGAGAATGATGAAATAATAATTCAATCAAATGCATATATTGCATGTGCATTTGGTGCAATACAATCTAAAGCAAAAATGAAAATTATTGATTGTGAAAGTAATGGTGTATTTAGTATTGAAAACTGTATTAAAGAAATAAACAGTAATACTAAGGTAATATTAGTTGTTCATTTATATGGTGATTGTTGTAATATGAGTAAATTAGCGGAAATTTGCAATATCCATAATATTATTTTAATAGAAGATTGTGCTCAATCATTTGGATCAATGTATAATAATAAGAAATTGGGTTCTTTTGGAAACATTAGTTGTTTTAGTTTTTATCCAACAAAAAATCTAGGAGCATTGGGTGATGCAGGAGCAATATGTACAAATAACAATATATATAACAATATACTAATTAAAAAGAGAAATCTTGGATCAATTGTAAAATATTATAATGATGTTAAGGGAACTAATTCACGGCTTGATACATTACAAGCATCATTTTTATTATCAAAATTTAATGACATTAACAATGTAATTAATCATAAAAGATATATAGCACAATATTATATAAATAATATTAATAAAAATATAGCAACACATATATTTAATAATGATAATAATATATATCATTCTTATCACTTATTTGTATTACAATTAAATGAAAATATTAATAGAGATATTTTTATAGAATATATGAATAAAAATAATGTAGAAGTATTAATACATTATAAAATACCATTTTATAAATCTAATGCATTTAGTGAACTAAATAATTTATCATTTAATAGTTGCGAAGAATTGTCAAATAATATTATATCAATACCACTATATAATACATTAACATATGATAAAGCCTGTTATATTATTAATACTATTAATAATTATAAATTATAATATATAATTACATATTTAGTCAGTATTTATATTATATTTTAATTTTAGAATATTAAGTTGTTCTACATTATAGATTTCTTTAACTTTAAATATACCCATTTTATCAATTGTATAAAGATTATCAAAAAACTCTTCTATTATAAAATAGTCTGGTCAAACTGTATAATCATGAAATAGTATAATTGTATCTTTATTAATTTTATCGCATAAATATAAACAACAAGCTACTCTAAAATTACCATCAATCAGTACTAAATCTGGAATATAATAAATATTTGATATTGCATTATAATAATTAATCCAATTATGTTGCATTATATTATTAGAAGGCGTTGACCAATTATTTGGTGGAGCTCCAATATCAATATATAATAATCTACATATTTTATTTTTGTATTTTATTACATATTAACTCATTAATTTTTAACTGTTCAATCCAATTATAATCCCCTTCAATTGATGTTATTTTATGTATATTATCATACTTACATGCTAAATATGTACTTCCTCCAGAACCATATTCTAAATAATATTTAGATTTTAATAAATATTATTTAAAAATCTCTATTTCATTATCAGTCATCAATGGAATCATTTTATATTTACTTTAAATACTACCATAGTGTTAATTTTTTAATTATTAAACACAATTAGATTTTACTAATAAGAATGCATTATTATCTATGTTAGATATAATATTATATCCATTTTCCTTAATAATATTATAAAACTCATCTTTTGAAAAAGTATATCTAATACAATTAATCATATCATACGCTTTATATAATGATATATGTGATGAATTATCTAGATATAATCTGTTAAGCATTACATACTTTGTATTATATTTTAATAATTTATCTAATATTTCATTAGAATTAGGTAACATACAAAGAAGTCCAGTGGTATATATAATATCATTATACGTAATATTATCTATATCTTTCGTAACATCTTTAACATAAAACTTATCATAATTCCATTCTTTTTTAGCAAGATCAATCATATGTTCTGAAAAATCATATCCTATAAATCCGCAATTAATATTATTATCCTTAAGAAGTTGATATGTTGTACCTACGCCACATCCAAGATCGAGTAGATTATATGAATTAAAACTATCACCTTCCATTTTTTTTACAATATCAATAAGATTTAAAAAACTAATCCAATGAGGTGGATACCTATTATTAAGTTCATATTTATTTAATTCAAGTTGTTTATGTGGTATATCTTTATGTTTCCATTCTTCAGGTATATTATATAAAAAATCCATTATATTTATTTATTTATTTATACTATTATTTTTAAGTACTTAGAAATAATTTTAGTTCTTTATTAAAAATGTCTTGTAATATATTTAATGATTCTTTTATAGTTTCTGGATGTTCACTATTAAAATATTCTGTGTAACAATCCCCCCTCCTTTGAGGAATAAACTCATGAACTCCTTGATATTTTTTTTCAATATGTAATTTATCATTATTATTACCAATAACCCAAGGTAAATATACGGAATTAAAATAATTATTAATTACACCACCTGCTACAAATACTCCAGAATTAGCATAATAATCTATTTTCTTTTTAACTTGGTTAGGAAATACATATGAATAATGATAAAATTGTATTCCTGTTTTCTTAAATAATTCATCACTTGTTATATGTTTTTTTTCAATTGGTGCATTATAATGTATTGTAGGGGGTCTATGTGATTCCCAATATGAACCCTTCATAAATTTAAATATTCTTATAAAATTATCAGTATTATTTTCAAATCCTGTTAATACATTATTAAATCCACCATAAAATGTACAGCTTTTAATTCCCATTGATGTTGGTTTTTCTAGAATTAAAAACTGTTTTAACTTAAAAATATCTACTGTTTTATATACTTCATCCGAATCTATCATCCATAAATAATCAATATCATCATTAATATATTTACAATACGCATTAGCCTGTTCATTTTTTTCATTATATTGACCATGAATAACTTTAATTTTATTTTGTGGATCAGGAAAAGTATGCAAAATATTATTAGTATTATCTGTTGATGCAGTTCTACCTTTGTTTCTCCAATATGTAACGGGTCCTTCTGATATTAATATTTGATTCACATGTGGATATATTTGTTTAATACATTGTTCTAATACATAGTCGCCTTCAAATACAATCATACCAACCGCTATTTTAATATCTTTATCTAAAAATGCAAATCTCATTTTTTCATTTGATACTTTTAATATCTCAAAATATTCATTATGAATCTTTCTTAATATTGGATGATTATATATTGTACCATTCTCTGTAAAACAATTATATATATTACCTAGATCATATGTATTTGTCTTAAAATCATATTTGAATTTTGAAAAATGAATGAATAATAAATTTTGTATTTGATTATTATAGATAATTTTATTATTATTAAGTTGTTCTAAATTATATGCATTCCAATTCCATGGCGCAGCATGCCCAATATTATCATCTATATATATTTCATTCGATTTACACAATTGTGGAAATGCATCTAAATATTGTTGATCACCACAGTTTGCTAATTGCGGATATTTTCTATATAATACTGCATCATTCCACCAATTTAAGATTTCTCTGCCTTTAATAGAATTTTTAAAATATACAACTCCTACGTTAAATTCTCCACTATATTGTTTATGTATTTGTAGATCATTATGAAATCTATGTCTAAAAATACCAACATCCTTATCATTTATTTGATTATATAGATACTTAATATCATCATAAAACATAATATCAGAATCAATATATGTTACCGAATCACATTCTATATTATTTATTATATATTTTGAAAATTCAGATGCTAATGTCCACATATAATATCTACGATCTGTATTCTTAATTTCAACTAATTGTTGATTTATACGTAAAACATCATCTTCATTATATACACTAATATCTTTATATAATTTCGATATTATATTGTATGTAAATTTATCTATTGCAAGATAATGTATTTTAATAGGGATAGTAGTATATTTATATAAAGAATCTATTAATGAAATACCATATAATATATAGTTTTTATCGGAAATAATGCATATATTCTTCATATTAAATACTATTTAGTAATATTTTTACTTTAAGTTAATATTTTTACTTAAAGTAAAAATATATATAATTACTATTATGAAATTAATTATATATACAAATACAGATTTTATTGATATTTTTAAGATTCAATATGACCATATAAATAAATGTATTTCTAGTAATGATGTTATAATATTTTCAAATGATAATAATATATTATATAGTGATTATACTACATATTTATATAATGATACATTAACATATCCACAACGTATATTATCATGTTTAAATCAAATACATAATAAAGACAAATATTATATAGTAATCCATGACAATGATATATTATTAAAATATAATGAAGAAAAAATAAATAACTTAGTAAAAATTATGGAAGAAGATAATATACATAGATGTGATCTTCATACATATGAATCCAATAATATTATTGATAGATATGGTATTCAATTAAGACAAAATAGTGAATATTATTTATTTTCAGTAGGTCCATGTATATGGAATACTAATATTTATGAAGATGTTTTAATACATAATAATGATAAATCATATAGAGATATAGAAGGTTATGCAACTCAATATATGATTGATAATAAATATTCTGTATATAACGCATATACTTATTATACAACTGAATTACATTTTAATAGAATATATCCTGAATATTGTTTATGTATACATATAACAAGTGTAGGAAGATTTATTTTAGATACTCGTTCACCTTATTATAATTATCTTAAAGATATATATTTACAATATAACATATGTCGTCCTATATATCATATATAATTATATGATTTTTATTCATTATAATATCGTTTGAAAATTATATATATTTAGTAATATACTATTGCATTAAATGGAAGTTTACAAATATTATATCCTTTATTAATAATTATACTATATGCACTTGTTTCTGGATGAAACATATTTGTATTATTAATTGTTGATTTTTCTAATACATCAAACACATTTAAGATATCTAATCCCTCTTTTCTTTTAGAAAAAACGAAACTATCTGGATATGCTGGCATGGAATATATTGCATAAGATGGTTCTTGAGCAGTATATATAATATTATCTTCTAACATTGAATAGTATGATTGTATTAATGAATTATTATTATATATTTTAGTATATGTTCTTATAGTTATAATAATATCAAATTTAATATTATGAGTGTTTTCATAATCTATAATTGTATCATATGATTTACTTTTAATATAAAATCCAAATATATATCTTTCTATATTTTTTTCTTTTGGTTGTGTTATATCTAATTTATAATTATTTATAATATCTTTATACACATTTAAATCTGGATATTCATATTGTTTAATATATGCGTTTGGTATTTCTTTTGTAAAATATTCTATATTAGTATCTGTCCATGTTGTATATAAAATATGAAATGTATTATTATTATCATATAAATTTGTTTCAATCGTTTTTTTTAAATATTCAATATATTTAATTTGACCAAATATATTAATACAGATATTCATTTCTAATACATATAATTATGTTCTATTTTAAATATGTTAATAATAAAATAATATATTGAATTATTCCATTATAACCATTTTGTAATTGTATATTAGTATATTCTTTTATATAATTATGTAATATATCAGATGTAATATTGCTATAACATTGTATAATTACATATTCATTATTTATTATTATAATACCAATAATATGTAATAAATTAATAATATTATTATTAAGAATATTATGTTTTAATTTAATTTCTAGTTGTAAATTATTGATATTAGTATATTTAATAATCATATTTGCATTTTCTATTTGTGGTCTAATAAATATATTGAAGTCATTTTTCCTCTTTTCAATTGTATTTATAATGTTATTAATATTATGACCTCTTTCTTTCGTATCTCTTTCTATTTTCCATTTTAATTTAATATCGTTATCTGTATCAATATATATTTTAAGGTCTATTACATTAATAATTTTGTCTGAATATAATGTATGTAACCCACAAAAAATTATATATTGTTTTGGTGAAATTGTTTGTATTTCTGTAAATTTTCCTGTATTATGATCATAATCAACTGTAAAAATATCTTCTCCTAAATGCAAATTAAATATATCTTCTGACATTTTTTCTAAATAATTTGCATTTGGATGTAAATGTGTATAATTATTATAATTAATATCACCTCTTTCCCATTTATGATAACGATCTGTTTCAAATAATAATGAATTATCAAACGGTAATATATCTTGGATTAATTTTGATACGTATGATTTTCCAGAACCGCTATCACCGCATATAGAATATGTGAAACACGATGTTAAAATTAATTTATAATTTAAATTAATTTTTATAATATTTATTTTTTTATTAATTAAATAACTATATAATAATTCTTCTGATGATATATTAGATAATATATTATTTAAACAAAAATTATAATGTAAACAATATTCCATCATTGATTTATATGTTCCTATTGCGAAATGATCATTTATTGCAAAAACATTATCTTTATTAAAATCGCAATTATATGGGATATAAATAGAATTTTCATTAATATTATTACAATATTCCGTAAATTCATTTACTGAACATAATATATTCATATCTGTTCTACAACGAATAACTATATTATATTTATTAGATAATGTATTAAATATTGTTTGTATTTTATACCATTGCGATAATATATTATTTTGTTTTTTAGATAATTCAGGTATATTTATATTTTTTTCAATTATAATTTTTTTAATACGATTATTTAATATAATACTATTATTAGTAATATATGTGGTATCTTCTTCAGATATTGCCATAAATATATCATAATTATTCGGAAGGGTATTTAAAAAAGGAAATAGAAATGTATTAAAAGTCCGTAAAGGACCTATAACTAAAATAGCAATTTTATTATTCATTATATTAATGTAAATAACAAAATTTAAGTATTATATACTTAAAAATATATTAATATTTTATACATTAATGAATTCAAATATAAAATATAAAAAATTAATTCAAAGATATACTATATTATCTAGATTTATAGGAGGATTAACAAATTGGAACCAAGGTCCTGGAGGAAATATTTCCATTAAATATAACAAAGATATAATAATTAAAAAATCAGGTTCATTATTAAGTAATACAACATGTGAATCAAATTTTGTAATATGTGATATTAATAAAGTTTTAGAAATATATAAAAATAATGATGATAATAGTAGAATACCTGTTACATATGGCGACGGAAAACCAAGTATAGAATTATTTATGCATTTATTACCTTCAAACATGATAGTACATTTACATCCTTCACCAATTTTATCATTATTATGTAGTAATAATGATATTTCTATTAAAAATATTAAAACAAAAACAATAGGATATTATAAACCAGGAATAAAATTAGCAAATGAGTTGTTTAAAGTATATGAAAATGATATTAATATATATTTTCTTAGAAATCATGGAATAATAATTTTAGGAAATACTGAATATGATATAATTAATTATATGAATATTATTTCAAATGAATTATTTAATACAATCAATAATGAAATAAAGATATTATATCATATATATAATAAGTTATATGAATCTTTTAATTATAATTATATAATTAAACAAGTATATAATATCTGCATTAAAGATACGTGTTTTAAGCCATATACACCTGATATGGCTTTATTTCTTCAAAATAAAGCATTAATATTAGATGATGATACAATAGAAAATTATATTAATATATATAATATAAATCCTACAATATTAGTATTAGAAAATAATATTTATATAATAGGTACTACGTTAGAACAATGTAATTCAATATATGAAATATTACATGCATATAATTGTATTAACAATGGTAATATACTAAATGACGAAGATATAAATGAGATAACTAATTGGGATAAAGAAATTGAAAGAAAGAATGCCAAATAGAATAATTATAACTTTTAGAACAAATAGCATCTATTTTAATATTATTATCTTTCATAAATTGAATATATTCTTCTATTTTGTTTTGTTGTCCTTGTAATTCAGGTGAAACAAGACATATTTTTATATTTTTATTTTTAATTTTTAGATAGTCATTATATGTTAATGGAAAAAAATTAAAAACATCTACCCATACCCATGTAATTGTATTACTTAATTTTTCTATACATTCTATTGGTTCAAATTCAGATAATCTTCCTGCAATTTTATTTGTTATTTTAGATATTTTATTAATAGTAGGTATATTACAATCTAGAAAGAAATAATTATTAATATTATATTTATCTAGTAATTGAATAATTTTTTCTTCAATACCTTCTGATTTTATATTAATTATATAAAATTTGTTAATAGGACAATATTTAATAAAATCTGTAAATAATTGTCCATTTATAAAAGGATCGTGTTGTATGATAAGATCTCCTGAAAAATCTCTAATATCAAACTCAATTCCATTAAATTTAGAGAAAATATCATTTGAAATAGTTTCATCTAAATAATTAACTCTATGACAAATGAACATTATATAAAGAGTATATTTAATTTTCTTTATATAATGTTAATAGATATATCTAGTAGACAATATTATAATAAAAAAATAAATAATGCATATATATATAATCCAATATATCCTAATTGTATTGTTAATAATAATAATCCATATGATGAACAAATAATGTCTATACCTAATTTTAATTATAACATGAAAGAGATAAATAATGATATTACTACATACAATAATGGTATATATTTCTTCTTTATTTATAATTTAGATAATTATTATCATTTTATATATGATACATTACCATATCTTATACATTATTTTGAATTGAATGAAAATAACATTAAAATATTAATTCCAGAAAAATATAAATTATTACAATTTCATTTAGATACATTTAATATTCTTAACATACCTATTGATAATATAATATGTGCAGATAATAATAGTATATATGAACAATTATATATTCCATCTTCATTAACACACGGGTGTGATAAAGATTATAAATTATTATCACATCTACCACCATCTAATAAAGCATATGATATATGGAATATGTTAAAATATAATGCAATATATAAAACAATACATACTACTTATCCTAAAAAGATATATATTAGCAGACGTTCATGGAAACATAATGATTTTTCAAATATAGGAACAAATTATACTACAAGAAGAAAATGTATTAATGAAGATGATATTGTTGAATTATTAGATAAATATGGATTTGCTGAAATATTTTGTGAAAATATGTCTATGGTGGATAAAATAAATATGTTTAATAATGCAACACATATTATTGGATTTATTGGAGGAGGAATGTGTAATCTTCTATTTAGTAATAAACATATTATTGTTGGATGTATTAATACACCTGATTTTCTAAATATAAATAATCGTTTTAAATATTCAATGAATCATACAAATATAACATATTTAGATATAACTTCACATTCTCAATATAATGGACCTTATCCATTATATACACGTGTTAGAATTATTGACACATCTTCAGAATATTATAACAAAATTGGAGAAATAGAAGAATATATTAATAATTCATATAATATTAAGATACTTGATAAACCATCTTCAGGATTTATATTAAATAATAATTATTTAATACATAATTTTACATATTCGCAGATTAAAAATATTGATAATGGATTAAATAGTCCATTTATATGTGATATAAATGGTTTAAGAAAATATCTTTATACAATGCATAAAGAATGAAAATTATTATTCCTATGTCTGGTAAAGGACAGCGTTTTATAGATGCAGAATACAAAACACCAAAGCCATTAATTACAGTTGATAATAAACATATAATTAAACATATAATTGATCTATTCCCAGGGGAAACTGATATTCATTGTATATGTAATGAAGAACATATTAATAATACTAATATGAAAGAAATATTAGAATCATATTCATGTAATATTCATATTATAAAATCACATAATTTAGGTCCAGTGTATGCTGTTTCAAAAATATTTGATATAATTAATGACGAAGAAGAAGTTATAATATCTTATTGTGATTATGGAACTGTATGGAATTATCACACATTTTTAAATACTGTAAAAGACAATAATATTGATGGTGCTATAGTATCATATAAAGGGTTTCATCCTCATATGCTAGGTACAGATAATTATGCATTTCTCAAACTTAATCATAATGGTTATTTAGAAGAAATTCGTGAAAAAGAACACTTTACTAATAACAGAATGAATGAATATGCATCAAATGGTACATATTATTTCAAAAAAGGCGGATATATTAAAAAATATTTTAATATAGCTCTAGAAAGTGGAGAAAAATATAAAAAAAATGGAGAATATTATATTAGTTTAATATATAATATTATGGTTAATGATAATAAGATGATAATACCTTTTGAAATAGAAAAAATGCTTCAATGGGGTACACCATATGATCTTGAAATATATAATATATGGAGCAATCATTTCAAATATGCTTCATTACAACATATACAATATAATAGCTGTGCAACACTTATATTACCTTTTGCTGGTAAAGGTAGTCGTTTTTCAATGGAAGGATATAATACTCCAAAACCATTACTTAATATTAATAACAAACCTATGATTATACGTGCTATAGAATCTATACCTAAATGTAATAATAATATACTAATTTGTTTAAGAGATCATTTAATTAATAAAGAATATAATCTATATAATTCAATTATTGATAATATTACCAATACAACTATAGTTGATATATCAAATACCACTGAAGGACAAGCATGTACATGTAAAATAGCTATAGATATGATAGAAAATAAGAATATTCCCATTTTAATTAGTGCATGTGATAATGGGGTTGATTATAATATAGATGAATATTCTAAACTAGAACAAGATGAAACAGTAGATATTATTATTTGGAGTTTTACAAATAATCCTACAAGTAAACTTAATCCACATATGTATGCATGGTTAGATGTTGATATTTCAGGCAATGTATTAGATGTAAGTGTTAAAAAATATATTGAAGGTAGAAAACATGCTATTATTGGAACAATGTTTTTTAGAAAAGCTTCTATATTTCTTGAAGGCTATAATATAATTACATCACAAAATATACGTACTAATGGAGAATTTTATGTAGATGATCTAATAAATCCTTTAATTAAATTAGGATATAATGTTAAAGTATTTCCTGTTGATAATTATATTTGTTGGGGTACACCAAATGATTATAAAACATATACATATTGGTATGATTATTTTAAAACTATATATAGTATACCTTATATAATGTAATATTTTCATTATATAAATTCATATATACTTATATTTATTAAAATAGTTGTTTTTTCATATTATTCCTAGTATTATTAAACTTCATCCTCCTAATTTTCGGAATAAAGTCATTATTATTTGAAGATGAATTATTATTCCTATTATTTCGGCGTCGTTTTGTACCCACTCTATTTGCTCTCGGTGCATTATGTGATTTATATATATTCTCCAACCGCAATGCATCAAATGCTGTTGCACAAAGCCCCACTTCTGAATGAAATACTCCTACATTTGGTGTACGTGCTTCCTGACGTTCCATATAATATCCATCTACTCCCAATCTGCATAACTGCTCCAAAAATGCATCATCGTGTACCATTGTATCCTCCTCTGAAACCCTGTATGGTCTCCCACCATTATTCATTGGAAATGCAATAGATATATGTTGATCTCCTACAAGTCTCTCTAATGAACGTCTTGTTGCTGGATCCATTATGTTTATCAATAATAATGGTCGCTGTGTCTCCCATTCTTTTATATTAGACATACCACGACGAGTATAATTACCGAGCTCTTCACGACTCAATGTAAAATACTTATAACGCGCCCCTGCATAATTTGCTCGGGCTGTTGAACCTGGTATCATATAATTATAATCCGCACGCCATAATGAACCATTATAATGTACTACTCGTAGTTGTTGACCCTCGATAACTATACGATTCATTTAATATTATATAATATATTACTCAAAGAATATACTATATAATATAATTATGTATCCTGATATTCATGAATATATAGATATGAGTAAGACTGATAAAATACTTCCTGCAGCAGATTCAAATGGATCAAAATATAAGAAAGAACGCATTCCAAGAGCTCTGCGAGAACAAGTATGGATCCATTATATTGGAGAACGATTTTCTGCAAAATGTCCTGTATCCTGGTGCAAAAATCGTATTAATGTATATGATTTCCATGTAGGACATAATAATCCTGAATCTGCTGGTGGTACTTTGGAACTGTCTAATTTACGTCCCATTTGTTCTCGCTGTAATCTATCTATGGGAAATCAATATACTATAGATGAATGGAACTGTATTGCCTGTACTCCTCCTGCTAAAAACTGCTGTGTCATCTGCTAAACTGACTGCTGTATGCCTGTCTACTGTATATCAACTGCTGCTGTCTAAATAACTGTCAACTGTATAATATAAAATGGATTCTCCTCTAAAAACTGTAGATACTACTGTATGGAATCTATTAGAAGAAGAAAATGCGCGTCAAAGAAATGGTATTGAATTAATTGCATCTGAAAATTTCACTTCTCAAGCTGTAATGGATGCTCTCGGATCAGTATTCACCAATAAATATGCAGAAGGACTCCCTGGTAAACGCTATTATGGTGGTAATGAAGTTGTAGATCGTCTTGAAACTCTTTGTCAAGAACGTGCACTCGCTGCATTCCACTGTGATCCTGAAGTATGGACATGTAATGTACAACCTTATTCTGGAAGTGTAGCAAATGCTGCTGTATATTTGGGGCTGCTCAAACCACATGATCGTATTATGGGACTCGATCTACCTGCTGGTGGTCACCTGTCACATGGATATACAACACCATCTGGAAAACGTCTAACAGCATCTGCAACATACTATGAAAGTATACCATATACTGTTGATGCATCTGGATTTGTCGACTATGATGCAATGGAAACACTTGTAACTGCTGTGAAACCACGTCTATTAATTTGTGGTGCCAGTGCATATTCACGTGACTGGGATTATGAACGTATGCGTAGTATTGCCGATCACTGTGGAGCTCTTCTAATGGCTGATATTGCACATATTAGTGGGTTCGTTGCAACAAAGCTTATGGCATCTCCATTTGACTGGTGTGATATTGTAACTACTACAACACATAAGACACTGCGTGGGCCACGATCTGCTATTATTTTCTTTAAGAAACATCTACAACAAATTAATGATGCAGTATTCCCAGGTCTACAGGGAGGACCACATATACATCAGATTGCAGCAGTTGCAGTGCAGTTACAGGAAGTCATGACACATGAGTTTACACAGTATATGCAGCAAGTTCTAGCAAACAGCAGGACACTTTGCCAGGAGATGCAGGATAGGGGATATACTATTGTAACAGGTGGAACTGATAATCACCTATTTTTAGTAGATCTGAAGAACAAGGGAATTATTGGATCACGTGCAGAAAAAGTATTGGATTATGTGGGAATTTCAGTAAATAAGAATACTATTCCTGGAGATAAATCAGCACTGTCACCAAGTGGTATTCGTATTGGTGTACCTGCAGTAACAACACGTGGGATGTTGGAGTTTGATATGAAACAGATTGCACAATTTATTGATTCAGCAATACAGGAGGCAGTACAGTTATCTGCAGCAGGCAGCAATATACAGGAGTTTGTAAGCAGTTTTACAGGTAGTATAGTATTACAGGAACTAAAAAAACAGGTTGCACAGTTTGCAGGACAGTTTAAATGGTATTAAGTCGCAGCAGATTCTCTTTTACTTTTACGATAGCGTCTTGTACGTTCAGCAGTCATGAATTTACTAATCTTTTCTTTTGCTGAAGTATCGTCACAATCTTCTAAACTTTTCACAAAAGCATTCCAACGAGATATCCATTGAGGAGTAGCTGTATCATCTGCTTGTTTTTCTAAATATTCTTTGAATTTATCTATTTTACCATCGCGATATGCACGGAGAACAGTACAAGATGGCCATTGTTCTCTATTTTCTGCATCAACTAATTTTGCATTTTTATTATAACAAAGTGTATTATGACGTATTCTTCGTAAATCTTCTACAAATTCTTTAATTATGTTTAGCGCATTGTCTTTTGTTGCAGCAGACTTTACAGAAGTAATAAATGTATTCCATTTATTATTATCAAGTGTATTGTTTTCTTCACAGTATGTTTTATATATATCTTCTTTACCAGTAGTAATAAAGGTGTATATATCAACCGTTTTCCATTGTTTTGGAGCCTCTATTTTTTTCATTGGATCTTCTTTTAACTCTGCTTTCTTAATTTTAAGAACTCTTTTCTCTATAACTGCAGTATTATCTTTGATTAATACATTTTGTTCTGATATACTAGATTCCTTAATTTTTTCAGGTATCTGTATAGTATATTTATTATTTTTCAGTAGTTTATCAAGTTCTTCAAGATATTTTATTGCTTGTTGTAGTTTATTTGTAATAGATACTTTATTCGATTTTGTAGTTGCCCATCGTGATGAAGTGAGTTGTTCAGTTGCTGAATTAGTAATATTATTACTTTTCATAATTTGTATAGGATGACGTTCAACAGTAAAGAAGTCTCTAAATGTTGTATCTGTAACTTTTTCTTTATAATATACAACATATTTTGGAATATCTTCTTGCTTTATATCATTTGGGAGTTCTCTTGCATTATATTTTCGAGATCGTTTATCAGTATTTTTATTTTGTTCAGATTGTGTAGTTATTCTTAAATTTGCAAGTCTATTATCTAATTTATTTCTATTGATATGATCGATTGATAATTGTCCTTTACCATGTCCCCAATGATTCATTAAGAGTTGATGTATTGTTAAACATGTAGATACATCATTAATAATAGTATGACATCCAATATATCCTGTTTGCATTAGAAACCATGATACTGTTTTATCATTTACTTTACGAATCTTATCAAGAGATGATGTATCAATTATTGTATATGCTCCTGGATTACAATATAATAATATACATTCAGTATTATTAGTATCTTTAATAATATATCCCCAATTTTGTTCTATACCTGCACTTTTTCCTAATTTATTAACAATACCAGGTATTCGTTTTATAATTGTAAATCCTTCAGGGATGCTACATGTATTCGAGTATGAACCATCCATTCGATTATTGTTGCCTTCCATTTATCTATACATATTATACTCTGTTCAATTTTAAGTATTTATTCATTTTGCGTTAAATTCGAGTCACTAATACGACTATATATTATAGGTTGTATATAAAATACATTGTAGTTTATTGCGTAAACACGCAAATACATTGTAGTTTATTGCGTAAACACGCGAATACATTATATATAATTAATATGTCATTAATTATATATTTGTATGTTTTTGTTTATTTATATTTAATTTATAGTATATGTTATATGTTATATATTATATGTTATATGTTATTTTATAAATTATTTGAAACACGCTTAGTTGCTGTATGCTAGCGTTTAATCCAATGTATAAGTATTAGCTTATACATCCATTGAACTCTCTTTACAATTAGGATATCGACTAATTGTAATTCCTCTCAATGACCTTGTTTCCAAGTGGACGGACTTTATCTTATGCCAACTCATTATCAACTTATTGTTTTGTTGAATAATTCGTCGTTGGCCCACCGACATCAAGTCTCTGAACTGCATCCATAGATGAGCCGAAGCGTCATCATTAGGACTTGGCTGCGGATTGTCCCTACTTATTGGATTCTTACCATACCCTTGAGTTTCCCCAAGGTGCATCTGGGCAGATCTTTCGATCCCAGAGCGGTACCAATAATTTAACAGGAGTTTCCCGCAATTTGACGGTGTTGCTTGCTTACTATCAAATAGTCAAGCCGATATACAAACTTGCCTCAGATTTTGCTGAGACACTTGGCGGCATAGCATATTACCCATCGCTTTGCAGCTTTGGAGTAATTTACGTTGTTTACCACCCATTCCAGAGATCACACGGAGCACATTGTAGTTGGTCGCATACACGCGCACAGTCGCGCTCTTGTTGGCACCAACAGTTTGGTTGGTGACATAGAGTTGGAGAGTGGTGTTATCAATGCGAGATAAGTTGCAAGTTCCGCTGGGTTGGTGTTGCTCAGGGTTAAGAGCAAAGGAGTACACGTTAACACCAACAGCAGGGACGTTGGTGTGGTGTTGGTAAGGCTGCACTTCATTGAAGTAGCGGCCCTCACGCATCTGGAAGCGATCATGGCCGTTGAGCTGGAGGAGAGCAGAGGCGACAGGGTTCTTTCCAGCCATACCCTCAACGCGAGTCACAGAGTAACCAGAGTTCTGGACAGCGCGGTCCCAGAAGTCAGAGTAGTTGAAAGGCTGTTGACCCTTGTAGTAAGCAATGTCACTGTCAACAGCATCATTGCAATCAACGAAAGAATCGCGTTGGACAACCCAGATGAGCTCCTTGCAAGGGTGGTTGAAGTTGAGCTTGATCTTGTTGCTAGATGAAGTGATGGATTCGCCACCAGTGAATTGGAGAGTTTCGATGAGGTATTCATGGGAAACCTGGGCGAACTTGCGGCGCTCTTCAGTGTCGAGGAAGATGTAATCAACATAGAGGGAGGCAGCAACGAGACCAGCAGCAGCTACACGCTCACGGATTATGTGTTTGTTGGTAGCATTAGGAGCCATGTCGTAGCAGAGTTGACGGAGATCGTTAAACTCAAGGTTGATGCGAACTTCATGGTACTGCAGAGCAATGAGAGGGAGAGCAAGACCAGGGTTGCGGCAGAACCAGAACTGGAGAGGAATGTATAGAGTGTATTCAGGAGCACACATACGTTCAGCTTCAGACACTTCAGGGTATTCAGTGGTACCGCAGTCACTGTCGCAATCAGTACCAGCTAAGCTGAGGAGATTGGTGAGTTGGGGAACATTACCAACCATCTTGGCGTAACCAGCTTGCTTACCAGGCTCTTGAGTGAGCTCATTCCAGATGTGGAGCCAGTCACCATAGTGCTTATCAATGCGTTGACCACCAATCTCGAGCTCGACGCTGCTGATGAGATTGTGACCAACCCAGTTGAGCCAGCGGAACTCAGCACCAGAACCATCAGTGCTACCGTTGAGCTTGACCTGAGGGAGAGTGGCCTGGAGGTACATACGATGGATTAAATCACCATTGCGTTGGATGGTGCAAGTAACCTTCTTACCGAAGTTAGGGGCGCCATTGAAAGGGTTTTCAATGGATTCAATGGCGAAGTTAGTATGGCGACGATAGACCACCTTGAAGAAGGTGATCTGAGGGTTACCAGTAAGATAGGCGTCTTGAGCGCCGTAAGCAACAAGGGACATAAGAGCACCACCAGTCATTTTGTTTTATACCTATGGTTTTGAAAATAATTTGGAATAAGCCGCAAAGATTTATTTTCTTCAGCCCTCTTAAACATCTTTTTCACTCAAAACTACTAGTAATTTCAATATAATGTCACAAAATATATTGTTCAAATCTAAATCTACAAAGAAGATTAATTCAGAAAAACGATCTACACTTGATGCAATTCATCAAGAACAAATACAGAAGATAGATGAAAGGAAAAAACAAGTAAATCAATTAGAAAGTACTATTAAGGATCTTGAAATTCAACTGTTATCCATAAATAATGCATCGCCGGACAGAATAATATTAGAAAGTAATATTGAAAAACATAAGAAAGAGCTGCAAAGACTATATGAAAAATCAGATGTTATTAATTATTATTTAGATACAGGTGAACTTTTATTTAATTATTATGATATACAGGATAAGATATCAGCACAAGCTGCATGGCGTGATACATATTCAAATGATTTCTTCTCTCCTGAAAATACTGCTGTTCGTTCAAAATATATACGTCCTGGGTCAATCTTTGCTGCTTTAGAAGAAGCTGCTGCTGCTGAAAAATCGGATGATATTGACACCTCTACTAAATCAGCCACTGTCCCAAAAGAACATATTGAAACACTAGCAAATCATACACATCAACGCGATAAAATCTTTGATAAGTATCTACAACTTATTGATCCTGAACAAGCATCAAATATTGGCTGTTCTGCATATGGTGAATCTGAAGGATGGGCTGAGTGCCCAAAATGCTGTAGTGATATGATGTTTTGTATGAATGAAGCATTTATTACATGCCCTAAATGTGGATTTCAGGATCATATATTAATTGACAGTGATAAACCATCATACAAAGATCCTCCACGTGAAATATGTTATTATGCATACAAACGTATTAATCATTTCAATGAATGGCTTGCACAATTCCAAGCAAAGGAATCAACGGAGATTCCACAGGAGGTATATGATTCCATTCTTGTTGAACTCAAAAAGGAACGCATTATAAATATGTCTTCATTGAAATCCACAAAAATACGTGAGATTCTGAAGAAATTGAAATTTACGAAATACTATGAGCATATCCCACATATATTAAATCGTCTTAATGGTGCTACTGCACCTGTAATGTCGCGTGAAAACGAGGAGAAGTTGCGGGCAATGTTTCGTGAAATACAGCAATCCTTCCAGAAATACTGTCCTCCTGATAGATCGAATTTCCTGTCATATTCGTATGTACTGTATAAATTCTGTGAACTGTTAGAACTAGATGAATTCTTACCTTGCTTTCCATTGTTAAAAAACCGTGATAAACTATATGCACAGGATTGTATATGGAAACAAATATGCGATGATATGAAATGGGAATTTATACGTACTATATAATATTTCTCACACTATCAATAACAATATATAGTTATATTATATTATGTTAATGATTTACCACATGCGCTATTTACATGCGAATAGGGGGGATCACTAAGAGTTTAAGTAAACCGTATTGTTTACCTGCCCTTACATGCGAACAGGGAAGCCACCAGCAATACCAGCACCAAGGGAGAGACCAACACCGTTACGTGCACTGGCGCCGATGGAAGGTACGAAGAGATCGAGGAGAGCAAAGACGGCAGCAGCGAGGATGGCGAGGGTCATTACTTCATCGAGAGGGAGGCTCTTCTTAGGGATAAAGATAGCAGCAATGGCGACAACAAGACCTTCAACTAAATATTTAACGATACGGGAAACAAGTTCATTCATAGAGAGATCCATTTTCTTATATTGAATATTAAGAAAAAATACACATGTTATTATTAAATAAAGTGCCTAAAAATAAGGTACTATTGATATGTAAATAAAAATGTCGGATAAGATGAATAATACAAATAATAATGTAAAAGAGGATTTTCTCGATGAAGATCCGGAAATTCCCAGTCAAAAATTTGTACTGCTAAGTTTCATTAGTCCTGAAAATGTTCTTGCAAAGAAGGATAACTTCTTTTTCGAGAAATTTCTAGAGGACTACGAATTCCAGATTCGTACTAAATCATTCGAGACATATATTGCATCATTTGTGCAAAAAATCAATAAGGACATTACCGATAAAGCAGATAGTATTGAATCAGCTGGTAATACAGAGGCCGCTGATAACCTACGTAATAATCGCGTAGAAATTGATGGACTAATTAATAGTTTCCATGAATATGTTCGTAAGAATCAGCGCGATATTAATCAAACCACAATTGTAGAATCATATAACGATTTTCTTTCAAGAAAGCAGAAAGATCTCGAGGATAAGTTCTTCGAGAAGAATGATTTCCATACTACAATGCGTGGACTGAAGATTCGTGGTGCATATGCAACAACTGCAGAAGCTGAGGCACGTGCAAAGAAGCTACAACGTTCTGATCCTATTCATAATATTCTTATTGGTGAGGTGGGTAAATGGCTACCATGGGATCCTAACCCTAGTCAGATTGATAAGCATGAATATGCAAATGATACTCTGAATAATCTAATGAAGAAATATAAGGAAAACGAAGAAGCTCGTGATCAATTCTATAAAGAGCAGAAGAAGTCACGTCCATCCAAGCAGATTATTGGTGGAGATAATGAACCAGTGTCATCTAGTAATCAAGATTCCACAGGCGTGAATGCAATTTTTTCAGAAGATGGTGATCTAGCTATTCAACGTAAAATGGAGTCTTCAGCAGAAGGTTTCAAATCATCTTAAATCGATAAACATACATAACATACAAAATAATATAATATAATTATTGTGATTATATTATAATATTATTATACTGTAATAAATAAATGGCTGGATCTAATGGTGATACTGTTACCCGATATGTACTAACAATAAGTTCAGCATTAACAATTACAATTATTGTGGCTGTTTTATTGATATATATACTTCCATTATTATCTGGTGTAGGATTCTTAATTAAATGGGGTCTTTTACCATTAATTGGATATTTTGTAAGTATGGGATTTAATGCAATTATTCAGAATCTACAATGTGACAAAATAACGATGAAACAATTACTCTTAGTATCTGGAATAACACCAGTATCAATATATATTGGATTAATTATAACATCATTTATGCCATTCTTATTGTATCCTGTTCGTGCTGCTGCTATTCAATTGAAAGATGATGTAATAAATAATATTGCTATAACATTTATTACATTTTGGGGAGCATTATATTCTCAAATAATAGCTGCAACATTTGTAGCAACTTGCCCCAAATAATTTATTCAATATCTACAGGAGGTTTCGTTCCATAATATATATACTTCGGACTACCACGTTTTAATGATGTAGTATTTAATATATAATATCCAGGAATTAATTCTTTTCGGTCTGTGGAAGGTGATATATTATCCGTAAATAATTCCTCTTGGGGTGATTCTATAATACTATTTTTACGAATATTACGTTTATTACTATTCGTATTAATTGAGACAGTTGTTGCATTTGTATTGAATATGTCAACTAATTTGAAAATTAATCTGGCAATTATATAACTAGATATGGCCCAAACAAATACAAACATCCAAAATGGAAATGGTGTAAAATGAGATTGATCACGACCAATACCAAACTCCTTCCACTCACCCTTATCATTGAACATTATAGCCGGACGAAAAAACAGTACAATAGATATACCCAATAGATAAATCAGTCCACTTACTATTAATACTTTCATTGTATACTTCTTAAAAATCTATTTAATAATCGTCTTCTTTTATTTGTACATTATCATAACCATCTTCGCCTCCTGCACCATAATTCATAATACCCATATCATCATAATCACGACCATCAGATGGACCAATATCACCATCAGGTTGCGCAGCAAAATCCATAATACCTGCTGCGGCACGTTCCGCGCGTTCAGCATCCCAACGATCTGCGTCATATATACGAATCGCAGCTGTACCACCTACTGCCCAACGACCAATACCCAGCATTTTCTTCATTTTCTCTGCTGCCTTCTCATCATCAGACATCCTATCGAAAAACTTAATGAACTCATTCTTCTCCTTTTCGGAACGAACCATTAAATCTTCTTTAATATCTTCCATTGAGTATCCCAAACGCTCTTTATTATATTTCTTCAAACAATCTGCTAAAAGATCATTCAATATTCTAACAGGAACACTGTCAGATTCAGTAGCAAATGCGGGTATTATATTACCATTAAGCATTTCTGTTAGAGGTGCAATTAATAATAGGCGTTTTATGTATGTTTGTAAGACAGAGTAGGGTCCATATGGTATTGTGAGAATATCAGATGTCATCTTTTTTACGGCGATTAACTGCTGTTTGCACTGCTGTAATTTTGCTCTAATAAATGTAGCATCTTCACTATTAATATGTTCTGAATATACTGTCATAATATTAACTTCTGGTTTTAATACATTATTTTGTAGAACATCTACATGCTGTTGTGCTAATTTATATTCTGGCTGTATAAATACTAAACTGTCTGAATTGAAATTATTTAATAGACGTGCAATAGGTTGAATAAAATATGTTAATATAACTTCCGCATAATTTTCGAAAGATAGAGATACAATCTTCAAATATATTGCAAACATTTTCTCTTTCATACGTTTCAGGAATTGTGATTCATATTGTTTAATCAATTCAACAATATCCTTTGAAGCCAGTGCAACATCTGTATTAGATGCATTTACTTCAAGATCACTGAATTCTCCACGTATGCTTTCTACTAATGTTTTCCATTCTTCTTCATCTGACATAGGTACTGGATTCAATGAAGACAGTTTATTAAATATATTTGCAGTATCTTCAAAAGCAGGTGCATTATAAACAGGTAATAAATTTACATTATGTGTTGCATCCAATAATTCTTGGAAACTTGTAGGAGTTATATCAATACCTTGTGACTCTAATGCCATTTCTAGCTGTTTGTCCATCTCTGCTTTTTCATCTTTGGATGCGGTTTGTTGTAACATAGGATGGAATGGAAATACGAAATCACACCAGGGACATTTCAAATTCATACCAAGTTCATGTGGATGACCAATACGAGGACCTCTAAAACACACTTTCAGGAATACACGATAATATATACTTTCTGGTGCATCTGCCAAGAGCTGTGCCATTGGTCGTGGTGTAAATTGTGGTGCTAGTCTTGATCCGCCTCGTGCAACTGCTGGCTGCATACGTCTCTCTCCTAACTGTGGCATATCTTTCTCCCAAAATGCACCTGGCTGCGTAATATCAGATTTACAACATGTACTGTCTGCAAAAGGTGATCCCTGCAAAATTGTTGCTGTCTTTTCTGCCTGTTCATTTCCTGTTTGAATCCATAACTGTGCCTGTATCGCAGGTGTTGCACCATCAACAAGTGGCTCTGCTGCATTGCTTTCAGGAGTTCTCTTGTATGGTATAGGTAAGAATCTTGTAGGTATTATTTCACTAAGTGCACCACCTTCTGCATATTCAGAACCAAATGTTGTCTCCAAATAATGTCGTTTCTTAGTAATATCTATTTGTATATCAGGGTCATTTATAACTTTTTTCAAAAGTGCTTCAATATATTGCATTATACGCTTCTGACGTACAGCATCCTGTCTTTCTGCTAAAAATCCTGTGGAATTCCATGGTGGTTCATTACGTTGTATGGATGATATAGCACATGCAATATAATTTATACCAGTTTTATTATCTTCTTTACCTAATGGATATCCATCAAAGCCAGGTGGATTACATCCACGTAATGTATAACGCACTGTGAAATTTGGTATTCGCGTTTGAATTTGTATTAATAAATATACTGCTGTTATACATACAGTTATACGTGCAAGATATACATCATAGTCCATTGCATCACGCCCAGATTCCTTCGCTTTTTTCTTATATTCTTCGCGTGTATCGAGTGTTTTAATATATTTATTTGCGCGTTTAATTACCTTCTTATACGAATCCACATCCAAAAATATACCTACGCGATTGGATATTTGTTTTGCTATGAAATATATTGATTTCTGTTTTGGATGTTTCAATAGATCACCGAGAGTTTCTTCTATAGGATTATCATCTGAACCTATTTGTGGACCTAATGCATTATCGAGTGCTTCTTCTTTGATTGCATCATCATCTACTAATACAGCACGTCCCATTAGAGGATTTCCTTCATCATCAAATTCGAGATTAGTATCATATTTCATCTCTGCAAATGGTTGACCACAATTACGACATGTATATTTACCTGAAAAGAGTGGTCCAGCAAATTGTAGGATTAATTCTTTTTGAAGTACTTGTTTCTCTCGTGGTTTCAAGAATTGTTGTAATATATTAAATTCATGTAGACATAGCAAATGTTGATTACAGCGTGAACAGTTAATCCAATTATCTACACGTTCTCCTTGATATTTATTCAAGTATTTCACCAGGAATTGCATACGTTCATTATCATCTGTTATACGACGTATATCTTTCAACATTGCTGCATGTTCACAAGGATTTTCAGTTGGTTCAACACCTTTTTCCATTTCGGCTATTTGTAGGCGTTTGGCAATATGAAGTGCTTCAATGAATTCATCACGTGCTGCACGAAGACGCGCACGATTCTGTATTGCAGGAACAGCACCTAACGTTGCAATTGTCAAATCAGGATATATATTTAATAGATGAACCAATTTCGCCAAATCCATTGTAGCTATATTAGGAGACTGTCTACGTAATTCTGACAGTGTTTCTTGTAAAATTGGTTCACTTTGTAGCGCACCATCTTGTGCAGCAGCAGCTTCTGCAGATAATATACCAGCTGGTAGTGTTCTTTCTGTTTTACTGATTGCTACTAATTCATCACGAAGTCCCTGTATATATGTTTTCAAACTTGCATTATATTCCTGTATTTTCTTCTGTAGAATTTTAAATAAATCCGCAGATAATTCCATATGTTCTATACCAAATGGATATAATGCAGCAACAAGATCAGCAATACCATTCATTGATGTAGTAGGGAGCTGTAAAGCATTGAAATAATCAGCCAATGAAATATTTCCAATAGTATTTCCTGTAGAACCTAGTGCAAGAATACCTGTTGAAGTGGGTGTTTCTTCTATTTTGTTTTCCTTCAAAATACGTGACATCCATTTTGGTTCAGCCTGAGCGGATTCAATATCTTTTGCAAGTGATCCTGTACGCGTTGAACCTATTTTTGCCTCTGTTTTTAATGGGAAAAGTAAATATGATTTTAATGGGGCACTTTCGGATTCAATTAATAGTCTCTTCCGTTTCTTTTCATCTGCGCGAAATGTAGATGATAGTGCACGCTCATAGCCATATTTAATGGAACCAATGAAGGGTTGTGTATCTGGATTACCAGATGGTATAATACCTGCTAAAGTTGCATTCTCTTCATCATCTGCTGGTAATTCTGAACGGAAAAACTCGGTATCAGCAATTGCACTCCATTTCTCTTTAATTGTATCTGTTTCTGTTGGAACCCATGTACGTGCAAAACGCGATAGAACACTTGGAAGCCATATCCAAAAATTAATATTATATCCTGTAGAACCAGTTGATTGTGTTTGATTTGCATTCAAGAAATTTTCGAGCTCCGTTGCAAATGGAATTTGATATAAATATTGTGATTGCTCCTCCGTTAATTTATGAAGTTCATCATCTTCCATTTGTTTCGCCTCATCTTGGCGATCTTCTTCATTTGGTTCAGGTTCATTAATAGTTTTCTTCTTTTTTCCCCAGCGTTTCTTCTCCTTCTTTTCTGTTGGTGCATAATATACTCGTTTCTTAATATCTAATACAGGACGACCAAGTGGTACATGTACACTATGCAACATATCACGAAGAGTATCCACTGATGTTGCACGTAATCGAGGCATATTATTCTCATCATAATGAATGACTTCATTCTTCAAGTATGATAGGAGTTCCGTTAGTATACGTATACGTTTTATTGCTGTTGGATTCTTTTGTTGAGCAGCATCAAGTGTTTGAAGGAGATCATTTAATGCATCTGCTTTTTGCATTTCTTCTGGAAATAGTCGTTGTGATTTAGGGATCTCTGTCATTTCGAGTAATACAGGAATGTCAATGAAACCAATAATAGGGAGTTCAACTTCTTCTTCTATTTCTTCAGAGGATGCAGCATTGTGATGTAAATTAATAGAAGCAGTAATTTCTTCTTCAGTTGGTTCATCTTCTGCAGTCATCTCAGCAACAGGAGGTGGTTGCACAGTAGCAGTTGCAGCAGCATCATCGTTTACAGTAGCAGTACTTACAGCAGCATGAGATTCTGTACCACGTACTATAACAAATGGTAGATCTCGTGGAATTCCAATAAAACTGAATGATATTACTGATTCTGTACCTGTAGCATCACGAATACGAATACGATCTAATGTATCATTAACTCGAATGATTTCATATTGTTGACTTTGTTCACCAGCTGATGTATATGTAGTAAGTATTTGACCTGCACGAAGATTATGCTGTGTAACAAAACTATCTGTTATTCTCTTCTCCAATAATGCAATATCCTTCACATCTTCATCAAAATCATTATCAATTAATTCAAAATCATATAGACGATCTGATATACCATCTGGTAATATACGAATTAATTCATCATCGCGATAATATATACGTCCTGTAATACGTCCATAACGAGTACTATCAATAATTATACGATCACCTAATTCAAGTAGTATATCATCCTCTTCTTTGACAGCATTAATTTCATTCCCTGTTATTATATCATTTTCCTGTTTACTGTCATCCACCTGACTGTCTTCCTGTGTATCCTCCTCCTGACTACTGTTTATCAAATTACTGCTTTCTTCTGAAGAATTTGAAACCGGACTACTATTACTATCTTCATATTCTGATGATTCATATATTGTACTATTATCGTCAGAGGAGCTCATACTAATCTTTCTATTGATTTTGACTGTATTTTAGGTGTAATTAATTAACCCTTTTGACCCTCCAAAAATTTGACAGTTAAATTTAAAGATAAACGATCATATATATATAGTAATAGTAGTTCATACTCATTATAGTAATATTTAGAAGATGTCAAATACTGTATCATATATTATTCCATATTTTAGAGATCTAATCAAACTATATCCTAGTTGGGATCAGTTACACGCGTTCTTGATAAGTGACAAAGGAGGATGCCTACAAATTACAAAGCAAACTGATTCACTTGTAATTATTCATTATAATAAATCAATTTCCAAAATGGAGATGGAACATGTAAGGTGGTTCAGATCAGTTGTATGGAATACTGTACTAAATCGTCCTCTATCAGTTGCACCACCAAAAGCAATGAAAGAGGATCCTTCACAATGGGTTATGAAAGATGCAGCAAATAAATATCATTATGAAGAATATTTGGAGGGCGTTAATATGAATATATATACATCTGCGCATGAAGAAGGTCGTCCTATTAATATTGCAACACGAACACGTATTGGAGCATCAAGTGGTTTCTATTCATCACGTTCATTTACTGAACTTCTAGTTGATGCAATGTCATCCAAAGGTGTTGGAACAAGTCTGGAAGCATTACGTATTGCACTCGGTCCTGAAGCAGAAACTGCTGGATCTTGTGCTCCTATTGCACAGTTTGCATCACTTTTGCTACAACATCCTGAACACCGTGTTGTACAACATATTACATCCCCTAATGTATATAGAATACATTATGGATACATTGCAACTGATGGATCAGTAATGATTTGCGAAGATAAGAATGATATTCCTTCATATACTCCTCCTACAGACGATGCAATTACATCATTAAATGATTGGTTCATGCAGATAGCTGGAACAAAGTCATGGGATTGGCAGGGTCTAATTATTAAAGATGATAAAGGTCATAGATGGCGTATTCGCTCAATCCTATATAGTATGATTCGTACTCTACGTGGTGCAACAAACCGTACTGATGAACGATTCTTCTCTCTTCGCTCACAAAATATGATTGATGCATATCTTGTATATTATCCTGAAGATCGTGTAGTATTTGAACAATATGAGAAATGGGTTCGAGAATTTACTGGAACACTATTCGATCTCTATTGCAAAGTTCATAAAGAACACACTATGAAAATGGCCGCAATTGATAAAAAGTATCATGTACATTTGACAGCATTACAAACAGCATATATGAATCAAACAGTAGTTGAAGGAGGAAAGCGCAGGCCACTAAAAAAGACGGATGTTGTACAGTATGTTAATACAGTTCCTACACCACGACTTCTATTTGTAATGAATTATGATAAACGTCAACTAAAATCAAATAATACAGAAGATATGGATGTAGAAATGAATTAAATTTGTTTGATTTTATAAAAACTAAGTTAAATTTTAAATAATATCATATTTTTAAAGAAAAAGTGAAAATATGATGTTAAATACATTACTTTTCGATAAATATAAAATGGCTTAAAAATGGACAGCAGTATATGATGTAGATAAAATGGGTTACGCTATTGGAATTGATCTAGGTACTACCTATTCTTGTGTTGCCGTCTTCAAAAATGGAGCGGTGGAAGTAATTTCTAATGAACAGGGTAATCGTACAACCCCTTCATATGTATCATTTACTGATTCTGAGCGTCTAATTGGTGATGCTGCGAAGTCGAATGCTGCCAGTAATCCTCGTAATACAGTATTCGATGCAAAGCGTCTTATTGGTCGTAAAATCACGGACCCAACTGTAGTATCTGATCGTAAACTCTGGCCCTTCAATGTAGTTGAAGGTGAATCTGGAAAGCCTCTTATTGAGGTTGATTACAAGGGTGAAACGAAGCAATTTCGTCCTGAGGAGATCTCTGCCATGGTTCTACAGAAGATGAAGGCTACTGCGGAGGCATATCTCGGTGAAACTGTAAAGGATGCTGTTATTACTGTACCTGCCTATTTCAATGATGCACAGCGTCAAGCAACGAAAGATGCTGCCATTATTGCTGGTCTTAATCCTCTACGTATTATCAATGAACCTACTGCAGCAGCAGTTGCATATGGTCTCGATAACAAGTGTGCAGATGGTGAGAAACATGTGCTTATCTATGATCTGGGTGGTAAACAATAAATAACTGCTTCCCAGTATAATAAAAACCTGGTGAATTGACGGGAAACTCCTAAAGCATTTTCTACTAACCAATAATGGTAACATATATTGGGGCACAGAGTAACTAATTGTGATATAGTAAAAAAGGAAATGATTCCATATAATGGAAATGGACAATCCGCAGCCAAGGGTCCTAGAAATAGGATCAAGGTTCAGAGACTACTTCAAGTAACCTAACCTACAATGTAGTATGGTAAAAGAGGCACGAGTGCCAGGGTTCTCATATTGAGAACAAGATATAGTCCGAACTTACATGAAAGTGTAAGAAGTATGGATAAAGAGCCATACGATAACAAGAATGGGTACATTCGATGTTTCACTATTGTCTATTGATGATGGTGTATTTGAGGTCAAAGCAACAGCCGGCGACACACACTTAGGCGGCGAGGACTTTGACAATAGTATTGTCGATTGGTGTGTGGCAGAGTTCGGTAAGAAGAATGCAGGTTCAGTGGCGGGTCTGAAGGAGAGTCCTCGTGCTCTTCGTCGTCTTCGTACAGCTGCAGAGCGTGCAAAACGTACTCTATCATCCTCTAATCAAGCAATGATTGAAGTAGATAGTCTTTTTGATGGTGTCGATTTCAGTGTTACACTGACTCGTGCCAAATTCGAGCAGCTATGTGAAGCCGCTTTCAAGCGTTGTATGGCACCTCTTGAACAAGTTCTACGTGATTCTAAGGTCTCCAAGGATCGGGTTAATGAAATTGTGATGGTTGGTGGTTCTTCACGTATTCCAAAGATTCGTCAAATGGTACAGGACTACTTCGGTGGTAAGAAGCTGAATGATGGTGTAAATCCTGATGAAGCCGTTGCATATGGTGCAGCTGTTCAAGCACACATTCTCACTGCCGGCAAGGACTCCAATGATAAGACAAGTGATATTGTACTACTTGATGTGACACCTCTCACACTCGGTATTGAAACTGCAGGTGGTGTAATGACTGCTCTCATTAAACGTAATACTACAATCCCCACAAAGAAAACACAAACATTTTCTACATACAGTGACAATCAACCTGCAGCTACTATTCGTGTATTTGAAGGTGAGCGTCAATTTACACGTGATTGCCACATGCTAGGTGAATTCACTCTTGAAGGTATTCCTCCTATGCCTCGTGGTGTACCACAGCTCGAAGTTACATATGATCTCGATGCTAATGGTATTCTTAATGTATCAGCATGTGAAAAATCAAGTGGCAAGTCCAAGAATATTACTATTACTAATGATAAGGCACGTCTTTCAAAGGATGATATTGAACGTATGGTATCAGAAGCCGAGAAGTTTGCAGCGGATGATAAGGCTCAATATGAGCGTGTAGAGGCGAAGAATGGTTACGAAAGTTATCTCTATAATCTACGTAATAGTCTTGATTCTGAACTCAAGCAGAAGATGTCAGAAGAAGATTATGAGAAGGCATCACAAGTTGTAAAGGATGGTATTTCATGGCTAGAGGAACATACATCAGAAGAGAAGGAAGTATATACTGAGAAGCAGAAGGAAGTTCAAGATGTTGTACAACCTCTTCTCATGAAAGTATATCAGAATATGAGTCCTTCTGAACAAGATTCTGTAAACGGAACTACTGATGCGGATGCTTCTGCTGCAGATGTACCTCCTCGTGTTGATGAAGTTGATTAAATGTAGTACAATTCATAAATAATATAATGTAATAATCTAAATGGTATTATATCATTATATTAGTATTTAATTGCGTCTGTTACGACGGCTTTTACGGGTATGTTTCTTCGCACCAGAACGTCGTTTATTAGTATGATGTTTCTTAGAGATTTTACGCTTAATGGTGCGGCGTTTCTTTGTCTGACGGCGTCTACGACGACCACCAAATAATGTACTAAGGAATCCCTTCTTCTCGCCTTCATTATTACCCTCCACAATGGTTTCACCCATATTCTCCTGTTCTTCCAGAGGTGTTAGTGAATTATTACGAGCCATAGAGTTTCTATTCATGTTTATTCCAGCAAGAACATCAGGCTGTGTAATATTTGTAGCAACATTTTGTCCAACAACACCAGATTCATGTAAAGCAGCATTTAACATACCCATCTGACGTGAGTTTTTACGCAAATTATTAAGAGCTGGATTCTTTTCACCCGAAATAACTGTATTCATTTATTTATTCATAATATTTTCATAATGATCATCATTCAATTCAAAAACTGATTTAATAAATGGCGACCAAACTGCATTTAATATATCTTTTCCTTGTAATGCATCATACCATTCACCGGGTATGCTATCATATCCATAATATGCACCTGCTAACATTCCATATATAGCTCCTAATGTATCACTATCTCCTCCAAGATTTACAATATATATAAGACCATCTCTAAAATTCGTTGTATATGCAAACACCCATAATGCTGTTTCAAGACCAGCAACAACATAACCAGTACTATCCAAATCCGCACGCACTTTATTCAAATAATCTCCATTAATAACTGATCGCAAAGCAGATAAATCAGATTTGCCAACAGTAGGTTCATATCCTTCAAGTAGCCATGCAGGTGCACCTTTGAAATGTAGGAGTTCATCTTTTGATCGTGGACCATATGAATCCGCTCCAATTGCAGCAGCCAGTAACCAACCAAATAGTTCTGTTGTTCTCTTACATACAGGATGAGCATGTGTAGTCAGCGCAGATTCTCCACTCATTTGTGCAGCTTCATTACAGTCATATGCATAAAATATAGGAACAGGTGCAAGACGCATTATACAGCCATTTGATTGACAGTATTTATCCGTGGTACGAGCAGGTAAATATCCCTTTGTACTGTATTCTACAATTGCACGTCGACATGTATTACCTATATCAAATGCATATCCTGTTACAGAATTATGACCACAAGCCAACCATTGCAAATAGAGTTTCATTGCAGTTCGATGATCAAAATAACCATATTCGATAATGCTTTCAGCTAAACAAAGCATCATAGATGTATCATCTGTCCATGAACCAGCTGGCAGTTTGAAGTGTTTTACAGGGAGCATTGTAGTGATTTGTTTAGATGAATCTTCTTCAGGACGTCGATGACCAAATTCACCTGCAGCACCAAATGCATCACCTATAACACAACCAAAAAAACATCCACGAATACGATTTAATAATTCTATATTATCCATTATTATATTATAGAATTATTAATATAATTTTAAACAGACACATATAATTTATTTGGTTGCTACAGATGGTCGAACAATACGCAGTGATCGTGGTGCAGTGGCCGGTTTAACAATAGTAGAATCCTCAATTGCGGGTGGTTCTATTGAACGTATCCATGCATCACGGTATGTTCTCCATAGAGCAACGCATCCACGTGCAGCAGCAGCAAGAGCTTGACGTGCAGTCGCTTCTTTACCATCTGCAACACCAATTCGAAGAACCATTTCATCACGAAGAGGATGTGGTACTTTATAGCCAGCAAATGTTATAGCTGGTGACGCGCCACTATCAACATGTTTTTCAACAAGCCATGTTTGTAGCATATTACCGAGAGTATGATCATGACCACGAAATACAAAATCAAATCCAATAACACGAGAATCAGCTGGGCTAATAGTAACTTCATCTGGAAGTGCACCAGTATCTACATTTACATATCGTGCACACATTGCTTCGGCAACTTCACAAGCACGTCGTACAATATATGGTACATCTAATATACCAATACTTTCAACTACAAAATCGAATGAATGTGGTTCACCGTGTTCATTAACTTTATATACACGAGCAATTTCCATTGTATTGAATTCACGAATATACATTTGTTTTTTCTCGGCCATATCTTCATTGTCTAGGCTTCGAGGATTCACTTTCTTATGATTAATAAGCCATTTTTCAAAGTATGATTTAATACGTTCTTCATTGTTATCACGAGAATATGTATATGAGCATTGTGATACGGGGATGAATGCTGCATTTTCACGTCCTGTTCCAATAGTTGCATGAGCAGATAATGTGATCTTTTCACCTGTGGCTGATTTTGAGCCGATACTGCGTGGTTTCAAAACAGCAATGAGGGCTGTTTCACCTGTTTGTTTATTGGGTGGGAAGAATGCATCTGTTCTAATCTTTACATCTTCACCTTCACTGTTCTTCTGATATATTTCAAATTGACCTGCAACGACATCCATATTATCGTTTGAATCATTCACAACATTGAGACGAAATGTGAAATCTTCAGATTTCCATTTGAGTGGATCTTTAATGTTAATTGGAAGGAGTGAAATGCGATGTGCTAGTGTTTGATTTGTCATAGGAGTATCATTATGTTCTACAATAATATCTGAAGCAACTTCATTATTATCTGAACTACGGAATGCAACTGTTTCAACACCAGTAAGCATAATACGACGCAATGTATTTGCCCATGTTACATGTGATTCATCTAGAGTAAATGTATAAATACGAGGATCAGTTGAGTCTTTCTTAATATTGGTAAACATTTCACCTTCAATATCTTCTTAAAATGTAATAATATATGTTTATGTATTTCCTGGCAAATCAAATTTTTATATTATTGTGTGATTTGAATGACAACAAGAAAGTCAAATAATACTCATAAAGGTGTATAATATGTCAAAGAAACACATATGTTTTTATTCAAATAAGTGTCAATGGTCCAAAGCTTTTTTACAGGAACTAGCACAGACTTCATATAAAAACGACTTCAATTTCATTTGTGTTGATCAATCACCTAATAGACCAAAACTTCCGGATTGGTTAAAGAAAGTACCTACACTTATTATTAACGGTGAAAATGAGCCTCGAGTAGATGGTGAAGTATTCAATTGGATTGGACAGCAACGTATATTGAATAATGCTGCAAAGAATGGTGTACAGCAACAATTTGAACCAGCTGCATTTGTCTCTAGTGAAATGGGTATGGGAGGTGGATCAGATCCATATAGTTTTTTAGATGCAGATACAAGTGCACAAGGTAATGGAGGATATAGTATGGCTCATTCATATGAATTCATTGGAGGTGGTGGAGGGTCAGGGATGACACCAAATATACCACAACCAAGCATTGTAGGAACGAATGATAAGAAATCAAAAAAGGAAGAGATGTTTGACAAACAGATGGAAATGTATATGAAATCACGTGACACAGGAATGCCACAACCAATTATGCGATCATAATGTACTTTAAGATTTGTGTTAATAGTTCATATAGTGAAAACTGAATACTAATTATAGAATGTCGAGTCTTACAGCATTTACTACGAATCTTGTGAACTTCTTTGAAGAATTGGAAGTGACATTTCCAGAGGAGAAGGAGATTAAAATGGCATGTGAGGCAATTCGTGGTGCGAAGAAGATTAATCCACGACTCCTTCTAGATTTATTCTATGAGCATGTGTATTCCGAATTTGCGACAGCAATTCAAACGGAAGATATTAATGCAATCATTATTGGTGGTCGTGAAAAAATTAAGCATCAATTCAATGAAATTATGCCAGCAATTACTTTATTTGATAAACATTGGGCAACAATGTCCGAGACAAATCAGAGTGCTATTCTAAAATATCTGAAAGTACTATGTGCTCTCTGTAAAACTTGCAAAGGCGTTTAATTATTAATTCGGTGATCTTTCAAAAATATAACATATATATTCCATAAATGTATGTGTTATAATTACAACAATATAAAGCTTATTGAAAAGCAACATAGTAAATGGATAATTCACTGTTCGATGTGTTCAATAAAAAATATAATGAATTTATTGTTGAGTTGAAGGAGGTGTATCCAGAATTATCATCAGGTATTGATGCTGCTTTCTTGCTTACTTCAGAAGAACGTGTTCGTCGTTTTAGGGAGGAAGTGCTACCTACTGCTGGCAATCCAAAACGTGATACTACTGTCTGTCCTGGCTGTATTTTGCCTGGTGTTGTACTGACTGCTGAACTATGGGCGGATGTATCTGAAAAAACACATACTGCTATTCAGGAATATCTTACACTTCTGTCATTCTGCATTGTACTCAGTGATGGAGGATCTTCTTCCATGTTTGAAGGGCTCGAATCGAGTTTCAATATGAATGCAATGGGGGATTTCATGAATATGTTCAAATCAAAATTAGATACATCTGAATTTGCAAATATTGCGGAAAAGTTGGGGAAGATGTTCGAAGGTGGTATAGATGCTAGCGGTAGTGGTGGTAGTGGTTTAGGAGGATTCAAACTCCCTGAGAAATTCATGAATGGTCATTTAGCAAAGTTTGCACATGAGATTGTACGCGACATAAAACCAGAGGATTTCGGTCTTGATGAATCAACTGTTTCTCAGCTCGAGAAAAATCCTTCTGGTGCAATTGAATTACTTATGAATGTATTCAAGAATAAACCTGATTTTTTGCAGAATTCTTTTAAGAAGATTGGAAAACGTATACAGCAAAAAGTATTATCAGGTGAGATTCGACCACAAGAAATAGCACGTGAAGCGGAGGAATTAATGAAAGAGTTCATTAATAATCCGGCGTTTTCTGGATTAATGGAGACACTTCGTAGTACATTTGGCTTTGAAGATATGGATTTTGCAAAAGCTGCTGGCAAAGAGGGATCAGCACGTCTTGCTATAGTGAAGGATCGTCTCCGTAAAAAAATGGATGCAAAGAAAGCTGCACAGCAGCAACAGCAAAATACTTTTAATAACATGACAGTTGCACAGGCACAGCAATTCGCCGATTCAGCTGCTGCAGCTCTACTTGCCAATGAAACACAGCAGCAACCCAAAAAATCAAATAAACGTAAGTAATATCTATATTATGACTTATTCAAATATATTTTATTATAATGTATATAATTTATACTTTATAATAAATAATGGCATCAACACAGTGTAATTGTGAAGAATTTTGGTTATATAAGCCATCTCTATTATTTACAAATCCTACATTTTGTCCACGTATACAATGTGGTACTGAGGTCGCTAATGTCTTTTCTCGTGCTCTATTACTATCACTAATTATTGGAGGAACTTTTGCAATTATCTATGGATTTTCTTCGTTAGTCATATCATTAATTTTAATTATTGCAATGATGACACCTACATTATTTGCATATTTTAATCCGAATAATATTCAGCCACAATGTACGACCTCGCCAGTAAAAGCAACAGTAGAAAAGAAACAGGAGCCGAAGCCATTCATTGCACCAATGAATATTGAAGGTATGAAGTCTGCAGCTGAAACGAAGGAAGGTTTCGCCAATTTCATGGAAGAATCATATACATTCCCTACAGCAGCAAATCCATTTATGAATATGATGCCAGGTGATTCACGTGGAAAAGTATCAGCAGCTCCTGTGGATGATAAACAAGTTCGACAGGAACTGGATGATTACTTTCGTATACAGTGGTTCAATGATCCCACAGATGTGTTCGGAAAAACACAGGGACAGCGCCAATTCATTACAATGCCTGTAACAACTGCATCAAGTGATCTTGATACTGTGAAACAATTCTTATATAATCTCCCTGCAAAAACATGTAAAGAAGGTAATGGTGGACAATGTCGCGCAGATAGTAATGGATCTCTAGTATGGAATTCTATATAAACCTCTTCTTTCTCTTTTGTGTTCTAATAAATGCATTATGATGTATAGTATCTTTGCAACGGAATGAATGTAGTGTTCTACGTGGTAGCCGCTGAATAACAGATGATACACATATAGCTATTGCCGATTTTTCTGCGTTTCTCTTCTGTTTGCGTGTTTTGCCCGGTTTCTGTGAACGAACCGCTTTAATACATCTACAAAAACGTGCATGTAATCCAGTACCTTCCAAGGTACGTGAATGTTTTCGTGCTGTCTTTCCCATATTATAAACTCTAATGTATCAGAAAGAAAGAATGTCTTCATTATCAATCAATCGTATGACACATATTCGTGATGACATGTGTGGTATTCAATCGTATTATACGCAATCCGTTGGCCCTGGTCGTTATACAACAACTAATCTAACACCTGCCGCACGTGATGTGAATCCCATGGCTATCGAGAACCATATGGTATATCCTCGCGAAGGTTATGGAGTAAATAATGCTGCAATTGATACTGATAGTGCTATACGTAATCACCCTGTCTTCAAAAACAACCGCTGTATGATTCGTCCCCAAGCCCGTCCTTTTGCAACTGTACCTTATATGGGAGGTGGTCGTGGTAATGCTGATGTTGAAAGTATGCTATTACACAGCCAACAAGTGCGTGTAGGCAAAGAATGCGGAACTGTTACCGAACAGGCATTTGATGGTGTATTTACTCCTATGGTACCTAGTCTTGAACGTAATATACAGAACCCTGCTAACCTAATTCCGGAAGTTGCTGCAGAAGGCTGGATTCGTGGTGGATTACCTAGTAGATTATATAATAGGGACCTCAATCAATAGAAATGTCGAGTGTCTTCGCCGCCGCAGATTATAAAGAAGCCTATTCCACGCCTGAAGGAATTTCCGCAAAATGGTCTGAAGAGAATCCACAGAGTTACGAAGAATTGAAAACATCATGGGTTCATTCAAAACAACAAAGACACATATTTGGTATTATAGGTGGTAATGAAGTTGCTGCTGCACCATCACATATTGCCGCTGATATTGAATCTGATTTACGTGGTATAACAAGACCCAATACATTTGCACAATGGCGTTCATATGCACCTCCGGTTTCTAACCAACAAACTATACAGCGTAATAATACAAAAGGTGCATTTAATGTATCACTTCCTACACAACAACTCCCTGAATACCAAATGTGGTCCTATCCAGTTGTTCCAACACCTGTACCATTAGTCAAAGAAGTTAATGGATCACCACATAAATATTAAATGATTTTATTCCCTTATGTCTAACACTATTATATATCATATTATGTTTTATAATTTGATATTTAAGATATAATTATTATTAAATAAGAAAAGATGACAGATATTCATAGAAATTTAACAAGTTCAAAATGGGACGAATTTCATACGATTGATGATAATCGTATATCTACATATGCGGGTCGTTATCAATTGAATGTACCAATGGCACAAGCATTTGATACATTTGTGGTGGATCCAACAATTCGTTTACAGAAGACTGGACAGAGTTGGGTTGCAGGACAATGGAAGACGGATGTAGAATCAGATCTCCGTAATTTGGCACGAACAGATGTCCGAAATAGAGCGGCTAACTATAATCCTGAAACGAATCACATGAATAATAATGGCCTACAAAATGCACCAGATGGTAAATTCGCCGTGAATTTTGTGGGACAAACACAGCCTGCATGTACATTACGTGGTACCGGTTGGAATCGTTGGGAACCACTTCTTCGTAATCCACAGGAACATTTCGAAACACCATTTGATTATTTCATTCCTTCACGTCTTCTTGATAAAGAAAAGTGTCGTAATAATCATATGCCTGAGTTGAAATGAAGCGCTCGAAAATACCCATAAATTTGATACTAACCTATAGGTAAAGATAAAGAATGGAAGTAGCCGCACTTGCAGGATTAGCTGGTCTAGGTTATGTTGTAAGTAAATATTCAGGAACCAAATCTCCTCCTGAACAACGAAGAGAGGGTTTTGTAGCAGCACCAACACCTATGGGTGGACTTCAACAAGCACCATCTAGTCCATTTCTAACAAAAGAAGTCGGTTCATCTGTTACTGCACCAGCATCATCATTAGATCTCTTTTTTCAAAATACCACACAGTCAACTGCAGATCTACCACAAATATATGCATCACAACGACAAGTATCTCCGGTTTCCTCTAGTAAACAAGTCTCATATGGTGGCAATGAAGCACTGGTTGAAATGCGATCAGATGGATTTGAAGATACACCACAATATCTAAATGATAATTACATTACAAGTCCATTATCTGGACAACGTATATCATCAAAGGAGTTTACACACAGTAATATGACACCATTTTATGGTGGCAGTGTTAAACAAAATACTGTTGATGATCGTAATGTAAGTCGTCTTGATACATATACAGGTGCACAGACACTACAAATTAAGAAACAGGAAGTGGAGGCCATGTTTAATACTGGTCAAACACCATATGGTAATCCATTTGGTCAGGAGGCTTCCGCGGATTTTGTTCGTTCACGTATTAATGAATCACGTAATCGTGCTGGTGAACGTCCATTTGAACCTATTAAAGTTGCACCAGGTGTAGGTGAACGTTTTGGATCACTTGGTAAGGGTGGATTTCAGCAAATTGAGGTGAATGAAATGATGCGTCCCCGTGTAACTGATGAATTACGTACAGCAAATAATCCTAAACTATCATATGGTGGTGTTGTTGTACCAGGTCAACATTATATAGGTAAGGGTTCAGATGATGCAGGAGAAGTACGTAAATATCGTCCTGATCGTTTTTATGTCGATGAAACCGGTGAACGATTCTTTGTTACAAATGGAGAGGTCATCAAAGAGACAGCACGTCCTGTACAAATTATGAATCATACTACACGTCCTGAAACATCTGTTGAACATTTTGGTCCTGGACAAAGTCAGGATTTCGAAGAATCATATATTCTTGGATCATATCGTATGCCGGCTACACAACAATATGAAGGTGATATGTTACGTAATGTTGATATGACTGGTTATGCAACGAAGAATACTGATTCTGCACAGGCGGATTATGGTCGTCATGGATTTGAAAATCGTCCTAATGAACGTGATGCTACTTCACAACGTGGTATGGGTCTTAATTTAGCGCCGGCAGATTCAGTTGCTGCAATGGCACGATATGGTGATGATGTTCGTCCTACACGCCGTGCTGAAACAATAGGTAATATTCGTCAAACTGGTACACCTGTTGGATATGCTGGTGGTGTCCCTGCAACAACTGTCTGGGATCCTACTGATGTTGCACGTACTACTGTCAAAGAAGGTACTGTTGCGCGTGATTGGATTGGTATTGTTGCACCTGCATCTGCTCCCACTAAATTGACTGTATATGATCCAGAAGACATTGCGCGAAGAACACAGAAGGAAACTGTTGGAAAGACGAATTATTATGGTGGATCATATTCAACTGATGCACAGGAACCTGCAAGTCGTGAAGCATATGGTAATGCACGTCTTAATTCAAATAAACAAGTTGTTACAAAACGTCGTAAACCAATTGCGGGTAATGGTGGGTTGGCAATCTATAAAGGTGATATAAATCAAAGTGCTCGTAGACCTACAGCAGATGATTTGAATGATCGTGCATTGACACCAAATGTAATGGTTGGATTATCACCTGGAGTAGATGATATTGGTATGATTAAATATAGGGCTCCATTAAATTTGGATATTTCTCAGAGAAATAGTCCAGATATAATTTCATCGGTGGTAAATAATCCTCTACAGAAGAGTTTACATAATATTGCTCAACAGGACCATACTCCTGTAACACAATTATCATCAGGAAAGATGAATCCTATTGATGCACAAAGAGCCATGTTTAGAATGTAATATTATTTTCTAATCTTCACTTCATTTATTAAAAATCCACATAATACACCAGTTAATGTAACAATGCTACCTATAATAATACCTTTTATAATATCACATTGCATTTTATAATACATAATATAATATTATTTTATGTATTTTAAATATAAATCCTCCCCCTATTTTAAGAAATAATATGTGATGTATATAATTACTAAATGGAGAAATCTGCACCACTTATTATTGTAGGGCCACCAGGGTGTGGTAAGGGTGAGTATATAAAACAGTTAGCAGAGAAGGAAGGAAGAGTATTATTGCGATGTTTTTGTAGGAAGGATCGAACATTACGTGAGAGTCGTGCAAAATTACATGAATGGGCATTTCGTCGTGAAGAATCATTAGTATGGTTAGAAGGTACAGATGATTTAACTCCAGAGGCACAGAGTTTTCTGCGTCGTATTTTGGAAACATATTCATCCTCCGTGAAATTCTGTCTCGAATGTCGCGAAATTGAACGTCTTCAAGAACCCATACGATCACGTTGTGAAGTAATTAAAATCACATATAATTGTCCTAATAAACCATCCGATTTTATTGAACATCATAAAATATATACATGGAGACAACAAACATATTATAACTATATTAAAAATAATCCTATTCTATTAAAACAGTATTTAGCTGGTGTTAATAAAGTGAATGAGAGTGATGGTACAATAGAGAATGATATGTTATATGCAGTTAATCCTATGATGAAGATATATGATATATTTTATAAATTGACGGATAATAATTTGAAAATCTTCATTACACGAGCGTTATTAATGAGATCAAATCCTTGGTGTATACTTGCGTATATTTCTACATTGAATGAACCGAATGTGTAATCTAAAAGAAATGGAGGATAGTGTATTGTCAGCCTATTCCGAAGCTCGTTCCGAATATATGAAACAATTATTGATGCATATTGCTCCAACATATTTCTCGTTTTTCTTGAGACTATATAATCAAGCAAAAACGGAGACCAATGATGAACCCAAACGCCGTCTATGGCAATTTCAAACATATCTCGCTGAAATTCCTGATTGGAACATGGAACGTGTACGTGTTGAAATAGAACGTTTGGAACGCGAATGTGATTGTGATTATATGGAGGATCTATTAACCGCTGTGTTTATTGCATATACTAAAGTACTTACGGCAATTCGATTGAATACACATAATAAAAAAGTGAATATAACAATTCCTAAGATTGACCATTTCTTTTTTAAATCATTATGTGAATGTGCAAAGATATTATGGCAGAATACATTTCTGTTTCGCGAAGATGTTACAAACTTACAAAGACAACAGAATTATCGTGAAGTTGAAAAATTAATCAGTGAAGGTATCACACAGGCTGTACGTAGTATGACACCTATTCGATCTATTTTGAAGGATTGTATTGCAGTTACTGAAGATTTGAATGAACAACAGGAAGCTACTCAAGAGAAACAGGTATCTGATTCTACTCGAGATGATGATTCTGCTACAGCTGCAGTAGATAATATTATACCTACTAAAAATGATTCTGATAATGATACCACAGATACTGATAAAATAATACCTATGAATGGACAGAATACATTAGTTGAAGAACAGCAGTCAGGAGAAAACAGCACAGTGACAGGACAGTCAGCAGGAGAACAACAGCAGGCAGAGCAGCAGGATGCAGCAGCAGGACAGACAGCAGGAGAACCGCAGCAGGAAGGAGAACAGGTGTTCGATGTTACAGATAAGGAACCCACAGTTAAATTTACAAATGTTAATACAGTATTTACTATTGATGATCCAGAAAGCAGTGATATGAATTATGCTGATCCAGATTTAGAAAGTGTATCTTCATTTGAAACAGATACATCTAGTTCAGACAGTATTGAATTAGAAGATAATGATGCTGATATTGATGCAGAAAGTATACATGATGGTTCCAGTGTTGGTGAATTATCAGAGGATGACTTTACAACTCTATAAAGTACATAGTGCGCATTTGTGACTCCATTTTTTTCATACTGATGAGTCAATGAACTACATACAATTGTTAATTTATTCCTTGATAGGTGCAATTATATTTTGTGGATTAGGTATAATATCTACAAAATATCGTGGTGATACAAATGATATTAAAAGTATTAGTCGTGATGCAATTTCCGGTGCATTATTCCTAATATTCTTACAGATATTTCTTCCAGGATTCTTCCCTAATATTACTATGAATGAAGTAATGGATAAAGTACGTATTATTGGAGGTGGAGAAACAGATATGGACCTCCAGTTCTAAATAAATAATGGATATGCATGTTCATCCTTTGGTATATTACCACTATATTTATAATTATTAAATATATTGGTTGTTAATTGTTTTTTAGGAATGGCATTATATATATGCGCAGCAATATGTGTATATAATTCAAATCCAGGGAATGGATGATCACCATTCGCGTCTTCGAAAATACTTTCACCTGAATCATCTACCATCCATTTCCAGAGCATATTATATAATGGTGAAACAGTTTCCGTGATTTGTCTTGTACCGTTTGTAGACATTATATAACCCTTCTTTTTTGATGGAGGTTGTACTTTGTAGAGTGATCCAATAATACTTATTGCAAAACGTGCAAGATCAAATGAGGCATTCGGTTCCAATGCGATCTGTGAATCTTCAGAGTAATTATCTACATTATATTGTCCGTCTGCATCATTTCCTTCACAGAAATCATCACTAAATATAATATTATCATCCCATTCAAATGTTGCTCTACCAAAATCAATAATCTTCATTATCTTTCCATATGTTGGTACTCTATATTTTTGTCCATTATTACATTTGTAAAATATGAATTTCTTGTCAGTTGGTACCCACATTACATTATTTGTATGGAGATCATTATGAATAATATGCAATGTCGCCTGCATCTGTATTAATGCAGCAATTATTTGAAATATCCATGCCGTCCATATGGCCTCTTGTTTTGCTGTGATACCAATATCTTTATCAACATATTCATGCATATCAAGTAATTCATCTATTGTACCTGACATTGATTCTTGAAATATAAGCATAACAGGCATGTTTGAAATATCAAACGTTAATTTATAATTATCTTCTATATTATCAATTGAATCTGCATCATCCTCTGCATCTTCTATATTATCATTATCGTCTGTTTTAATTGATGCTGTTTCTATTATGTCTATATCATTCGCAGCACACGACTGTCTTGATAGAGACAGCAACTGTGCTGTTGAATTATCAATTGTATCTGATCGTACTGTTTTAATAGTATTTAATGTAGACACAGAATGTGTTAAACTTATATAACTTTCCATTTCATCATCATTCGGTTTATTAAGAATTGTTGTATTATCAATAATGTTTCCTGAATTATCATATATTATTAGTGAATGATTTTTTAAGAGATCCCAAAACCAGGAATGGTAACGCAATGAATCATAATCATTCGTAATATCATATTTATATGAATTGGATACTCCCATGAAAACATCATAAATTTTTACAAAATGTGGTGAATAGTTATGAATTGTTAGAAAATTAAGTATAGTCCCTACAAGTGCATCAATATATGCCTGATTTGTTTGTGATGATAATGTATCATATAAATTATAATAGTTATTTCCACATGGTAACTGTATGTTATTAATAGTTGTTGAATCAGTATCATACTTACCTGTTAATTTGTCAAATGGATTGAGAATATGCACCTTTTTACAAAAAACTGTTCGCCTGTCTGCTGACTGCTGTCCTGCTGACTGCTGTCCTGCTGACTGCTGTCCTGCTGACTGCTGTCCTGCTGACTGCTGTCCTGCTGACTGCTGTCCTGCTGCTTCCTGTTCTCCTGGCTCCTGTCTTCCTGCCTGATGTGTCGAGGTATATACTGTATAGTGTTTCAGTTTATCAGAATTACCATTTAACTGTGTAATATAATTATATGTATTAATAGCTAATCTCTTATTATTTTGCAATCCATTTATAATTTCATTATCATATATAATTTCAAGTCCCGGATAATATGATTGAATACCATTAACATCAAGATGTCTTTGAATACTTTCAATTAATTCAGGAGATATATTTCGATTGATGAATTGTTTTGCAGCAAGTTTCTTGTAAAACGATGATGTTGTATTTGATAATGACGATCTCGATGTTGTCGATGATTTAGAAGACATTATTACACAGTAATTCGGGCTTTTTTGTATTTTGAATAACGCATATATTGTGTGTGTGAAACACTCTATATTTTCTATTGTAAAGTCAAACTTTGATATAAAATGGCATCTGCAATGTCTCTTAAAATGAAGAAATTTGATATGAAATCTGTACCACAAGATGCAGTTGCTATATTTATTGGTCGTCGTCGTACAGGAAAATCTACACTTGTCCGTGATTTATTATTTAATCATCAAAATATGCCTATGGGTACAGTAATTAGTGGTACAGAAGAATCAAATGGCCTTTATGCAAAAATGATTCCTCCCATTTTTATTCATGGTGAATATAGTCCACTAATTCTAGCAAATTTCGTTAAACGTCAAAAGATGTTGATGGCACGTATACAAGAAGATGAAGGTACATTAGGACCAGGTCGTTCAAAAGTAGATCCACGTTCTTTCATGATTCTCGATGATTGTATGTACGATGATTCATGGACACATGACAAAAATATTCGCTATCTATTCATGAATGGGCGATGGTTGAAAGTCTTTTTTCTAATTACTATGCAATATCCACTCGGTATTCAACCAGCTCTTCGTACAAATGTAGATTATGTATTCATTCTTCGTGAACCATATTTGAGTAATCGTCGTCGTATATTCGAGAACTATGGTAGTGTATTTCCCACATTCGAATTCTTCTGTCAAGTAATGGATCAATGTACACAGAATTATGAATGCCTCGTTATTAATAATAATACACAATCCAATAAATTAGAAGATGCAGTATTCTGGTATAAGGCACAAATTCATCCAGATTTCAAATTAGGTGCGAGGGAATTCTGGGAAGAATCTGCACGACGTAAACAAGCAGGTAATATGTCTGAAAGAGACCAAACATCATGGAACCCTGCTATGGGTGGTCCTCCAAAAGGCACACAAATCAATGTCATTAAATAAACTATCTATTAATAGTATACAATGGCCCGTCACAAACAAATGAAATTAGGTGGAATATTCGTATTCTTTCTAATTGTTGTTGCACTAATACCTTTCTTATATTCCTATTTCGGTGGTAAAGGTAAATTCTATTCAGCATTTACTGATATGACTGGTAGTGAAATATCTGGCGAAAATCAAGTGGTCATTCCCGCCACACTCCCTTCTACTGCTGCAATGGGGGCATCTCCTCTTGGTTTTGGTATCTGCAGAAATCCTGGAAATGGTACTCCTTGCCCTGAAGGATCCTTTTGTGATGGTTCCACAAACCAATGTCAACAACGATATGTTTCTTAAAATATGAAGAAGAGTTCTAATAATATGCAATAATATCTATTTATTATTGTATAATATTATATTGAATGTTAATATGTGTCAGGATAATAAATAATGACATCAAAAGCATCAAAGATCAAAATTCCGACATCATTTGAAGAGTGGACTAAATTGAAAGCAAAACAACCGCAATACTATACATTCGATGATAATGGTGATGCTGTTGTTGTAGATAAGAATGGGGATATTCTTTCAACTATAGAAATTCCATATTATAGAGCCGCAACATTTGAAGAATTGGATGCAATGGAAAATGAACGCCGTGAAATGGTATCTACTGCAGAAGATGCAATGGAGATTGCACAGGAAAAGCTGCGTGAACGTTTAATGAAATATCGTGATGGTAAACGTTCCGCATCAGCTGTCATGCGTGCTAATATTGAAGTGGAAGAAGCCGATATTGCTCGACAGACAGCGAAATATCCCGTGGAATTCATATATAGTATCACTTCAATTGATAAAAATCGTGTATTATTTGATGCGAAATATGATGTACGTAAACTGGAACATCCATTAGTTATGCGTGTTGGATATCCATATGATTTGGCCGCATATTATACACGAGAAGGGGAAGCTCCTCCTACTCCTTCAATTGAATCATCAGTCGAAGAGAGTCCTATGATAATGGATGGAGAAATATATTTCGATGATCCTGAAGATGTAACATATGGTTTCTTGAGTCCATACTGGTCATCAGATATAGTTGTAGGAACAACAGAATACTGTATGGTAGGACAAGCGGTTGCAGCAGAAATTGCTACACGTATGGGTGAGGAGGAATATAGAAAGAAGATTCTTGATACAAGATCACCTAAGACTATACGTAAATTACGGCGTGAATTACAGCGTGAGAAGGGTCTTCCTGAAATGAAGATATTGCGTGAAATACATATGGCTGCGAACCGTGCCAAATTCACACAGCATAAGGATTTATTGGAACGCTTACTTGCAACGGAAAATGCGCCACTAATGTATGCAAATTCATCCAAAACTGATGGATTGGGACGTACATATGAAGAAATAAAGGCTGGTTCACGCCCTACAGGTGCTAATTTAGTTGGTGAAGTATTACAAGATCTTCGTACTGAATTACGTGGATCAACACAAGAAATTGATGAAATTATTGCAGCATCACGTGCTGACGCAGCAGCAAATAGAAAGGATGGTACAATATCCGCCGAAAAAGTTGCATCAAGACGTCTATTTTTCATTAGAAGGAATTCAGGAGCAGCTGCACCGCCCAGCGGCTTATGATTGTATAGGATATGATGTTATTTTATCAGCAAATTGTTCGCAATTCACTTCCTTCGCTTTGAATTTATAGCATGTTCCATTTTGATCCTTATATACTAATTTCGCCACATTATCAGGTAAAGGATATTTCACTACCTCCCTTTTATCTGGAGTATATGTATACAATATAATAGCTCCAATAAGCAATCCAATAATAAAATACAGTAATTCGAAATGTTTGAACATTTTAATTAGTTGGAAGAAATTCTACATAATATAGACATTAAACAAATGATAACTGATATATTAAAAGATCATCGTTTTAATAAAGTATTTAGTATTATATTGGGTGTCGGTATAGTAATAATTGTATTACGTCCGATATGTAAAGGTAAATCATGTATACGGGAACGTGCACCAACAGTAGATGAAATTAAGGATAAAGTATTTAACATTGATAATAAATGTTATATGTTTGAATATGGTACAGTAAAATGTCCTATAGGAGCGGATGCAGAATCTGTTATAGAGCCATTTTTAACGGAATTTGCTCGAAGATGAATAGGCAGTGTGCGCCGACAATGATAAAACAGAAGACGTATATGTAATTAAAAGATATAATGTCATCTGCTGGTACACTAATTAGTGATTTGGGTAATGGAGGACCTTCTACGGACGGTGATTTAGTGCAGCAAATATTTGCTGAAATGAATGCACCAAGTGATGCAAATCCTATTACAAATTTACCTCCGGCTAGAAAAATGGTACAAAATGCTCCTAATCCAAATGTAACATCAATGCATTCAATGGATAGTATACCACCACAAGCACATATTATTGGAGGACATGCACCTACACCCGCTGATTTTGCACATATTGTGGGTGGCGGTGGAGCACAACCATATTATATGGGTGCCACAGGAGGTATGCAGCAGCAACAAATGATGAATTCATATATGCAGTCACAATCAAATAATGGCAGCGATATTAAACAGTTCATTACAAAGGAACTGAAGACGCCAATATTAGTTGCTATAATTGCATTCGTTGTGAGTTTACCTGTAGTGAATACTATGATTGCACATTATTTACCGACACTGATCCGTGTTAGTGGTGATTTAACTACATCTGGACTTCTATTAAAAGCTGCACTTGCAGGTACATTATTTTGGCTCCTACAACGGGTTATTGTACCATTATTAATATAAACTATAATACACTAATATATAACAATTCATTATAATATGATCTCTAATAAAAATATTATAATGAATATACAAATATGAAATCTACACCTGCATTACGTACATTTGCAATAGTTGTATTAGTCTTCTACGGCTTATATGCATTATCTACAATGGGAATGACAGGAGTACTATTTTCTGCCGCAATAGGTTTCTTCTTATATGCTTATACAAAGCAATTTGAAATGGCTGCAATGGGAGCTGTATTGGCCGGCATTATTGTATATATTGGTACTCACTATTTACCTGTTATTCGAAAGAGTAATGAAGGATTTACTGATAGTGCAGAAGTGATTGCAAAACGCGTTGCAGAAATAAAGAAGCCAATTCAGGCAACTACTTTAGAACCAGAAGGTGTATTATCTTCACAATATGCCGAGTCATTCGCAGATTATAATGCAAATAGCAACATGACAATGCAATCATATAATGGATTAATGGAGGGATTTACGGATGTTCCTACTGCTGAGAAGAAAGAGGAGAAGCCTGCTGCAACTGCTGCTGCATCTACACCTGCACCTGCTACACCCGAGAAGAAGGACGAAAAGCCTGCTTCTACAGCCGAAGAAAAGAAGGAAAAATTCGAAAATAATCCTGCTGAAGCACCTGCTGGTTTAGAATTTCTTTTCAAACCTGGTGAAACTCCAACAGAAAAGAAAGGAGGATACCATATCGATGCAGGTACAACAATATTAAATGCATTAAATGGTCTCAAACCAAATCAAATTGAAGCTATGACTGCAGATACTCAAAAACTAATGGAAACACAGAAGAGTCTTCTCGGTATGCTTAATACAATGAAACCTATGTTAGCGGATGTGAAGCCATTAATGGAGACTTTTGGTACTATTTTTGCAAAGTAATCTCGCGCCAGCTATTAAGAATCCATAATGGCAAAGAAATGTGCAAAAGGGCATTTCTGTATAACAAAATCAGGTGTATTTATAACACTATCTATACTTCTGATTTGTGCAGTAGTCTTTATAATATATAATGATAGTGGTGCTGCAAAACAACATATCTATGCAATCAATTCAGAAAAGAGAAGACATTCCGAACAACCTCCAATAAATGTAGTAGTAAACACGACTGGTGGTGATAGTCGTTATACAAGAGCTCCACAGCCTCTACGTGATTGGCGTGCAAGACCTGAATTACCTCCAATGGGTGCTATTGCATCAGTGCCATTTGGTATAGCAACGAAGGGTTTACCTGAAGAATATCAATCTATAGGTGCAATAACAACCGAATCGGGTGAAGCCCTACCATTATATGGTCGTCGTACAACAATGGGTGGAGATCGCTGGAATTATTACACACGTACTGATACATATAATCCTATACCTGTTCCAATTAAAATTGGAAAACGAGATTGTACAGAAGATGTAGGTTGTGAAGAAGTATCAAATGGAGATAATATTGCATTACCAATAAAAGGACAAACCGCCAAAGTACATATATATAATATGTCAGGACCACGATATTATCCTGGATTAATATGAGTATATAATTAAATAATTGTAAAATCATATATAGAATAATATAATGTCACAAAGAACAGATAAAAGATGTCCACCCGATGGTAATACAGGATTACCTATAACAATAAATGGTGCATTGAGTCCAGAACTTATCAAATCAATTACTCGTACATCAAATTATGTATTTCAATTTGCTGAATCTAGAGCCAGTCCAGCAACATTGTCTTCTTCAGGATTATTCGATGAAATGGATACAAATACATTATTACTCGATGGTAATTCATATAATTGTATTGGTGGACAGATATGTTCCGCATCACAGCAGATATCCTCATTACCTGGTGCATTAAATACAGTTGCAGGTGAAATATGTATATGGTTCGCACGAAAAGGACAACCCCGTGAAACATCTGTTATTATTATACCAATATATACTACAAATGATACAAAATATATTACATATCCTTCTATTGCACAAACATATATACAATCAATGAAAGGTGTTGGAAAATATATAAATATTAGATCTACAGATGGTGGTGGTGCAACAGTAAATGATAGGAAAAAATCAAAGAGTTTACAGCAATTAATTGACAGTTTTCAAAATAAAACGGCTTTTTCTTATGTAACATGTATTGATTTGAAGAATGGTAATTCAATTGTAACGAGTGTATTATATTTTCCTGCATCTGTAACAGTACATGTAACATGGTGGAATGAATGGGTTGCTACATCCTTTGAAACACGTGATTTTAATAATAATGTGGTTGCAGGAACATTACCTGTTAGACGATTACCTGCTGCATTATATAGTGGTACAGAAACGGCATCGCGATACGGGCTAAGTAATAATATTAAAACACCTACTGTATGGAGTAATATTGGATTAGTTGATTCTGGTTCAATCAGTGTAAATGATACTAGTTTCCTAAATCGTTTTTCATTTCATAGAACTGGATATAAGAAATATAGTGAAGCTGCTTCGGAAAAAATGAAAGAAGATAAATCTGGTGCTGTTTCGCAATATAGATGTGTTCGTCTTAATCCAGATAAAGATATAGTAAATGGATATGTTACAATCGATCCTATGACAGGTTCAAAAAAGATGGATAAAGTACTGGAAGATCAGAATGCGGACTTTACAAATGAACTACTACGAATGGCTGCAATAGAAGCTCAAGCTGCTATACAACCAGGTGATATTGGAAGAATAGCTGCTATAATTGTTGGATTATCTGCTGCTATATATGTTGTTGGATGGATTATTTGGAATATTGTGAAACGTTTCAGAGAAGATTCATTTACTTCTGCAGATGCTGTAGGAACTGCGGCGAAAGCTGTTATTGTTGCACAACCATTATTAACATCTGAATCAGGAAAACAACTTATTAAACAGATTTCCGAAATTAAATCCGCAGTTCCAGATCTATTCAAAAAGAGTCAAAACGCAGCAGCAGCAACAGCAGCAGCTTCAAATCAGCATGTAGTAAACAGTAGCCAGAAACCAGCAGCAGCAGAATCCAGCTCAAAGTAAACAGTAATACTCTACGGCTTATCAAAATATATGTTTTAATAGTAATAAAATGAAAAAAAATACAAGTTTATATCTACTAATATTATCTTGTATTTTGGCAGTATTAATTTTATCAATATATTTGTTTAATGATAAACTATACAGTATATATAATACATATTATTCACCTACTATAGAACAATTTTTCACGGAAAATTCACCATCAAATATAATTGTTAATACATGTCCAGGTAAATATACACAATATACAGCATCTAATGGAGATACATTATGTTGTGATGGAGATGTAGATGGTCATAAATGCAGTGGAACAGTAATATGTTCAGTATCATCTACAAATGACCCCTCAATACAATCCTGTAAAATCATACGTAACAAATACTTGCAAGAACAAGCAAAGAAATTCTGTCCATCATCAATGCAAAATTATTTTGAGAGTGTAACAGATAGATCAATTATAGGATGTACAAGTGGTCCGATTAATGAAACAGGTGAAGCTCCAATGAATCCAACACAAGAACAATGCAAGATATATGATAATGATGCAAATGCCATGGAAGACAAGAATAGTTGTTATATTCAAAAACGTATGGATACAATGAATTCCCCTAAAACAACAACAGATAAGTCAATAATTAAATTAGGGCAATCATTTTGTCCTATTGCATCATATATTGATTATAATGGAATGCCTCGACAATGTTATGATAAACAATCACTAAAAGAATATTTTAATAGTTTTACACGACGAATTACAAATATTCAACAACGTGCAATTGCCGAAAAACAGACGGATAATAATTTAAATAATAATACAATGGTATGTGATGTTGCACAACAAGTATTTGTTGAACGCTCTAGATCATTAGAATCTACACTTCGTTAAAACCAGCTGCCTGCATTTGCCACTTTATTCCAAACTGCTCCTGCTGCTGCACCAAGAGGTACTGTATTACATGCTGGCTCCCTTCCTGCTCCATCATAACTGTTTGATTGCTGAGATGTCTTCGGTAAAAACTGTACTGTCTCTAATTCAGGATATTCCATTGCAGGTACAATAACTTCCGCAGATCGTGGAGCTGTATTATCTCCTTCAATACTCTTCAATGCTTCCGCAGAATTACCATGATTATAACCACCTCCCGTCATCTGTGTAATTGCTGCAACTTTGCGCTGATTACGTTCATAAAATATCATTATAACTGCAATCAATACTATAGTTGCTGGTATCATACCATATTTAATGGATAATACAAGTAATAATAATACAGCCAATCGAATAAAGAAATTGTCAAAAATTAGGAGTACATTCGTTGACCAAAATTTGACAGTAAAAAATACAAGTAATCCTACAGCCGTAAATACACCACCAATTTGTTCATTAGTATATTTCATCTTATACTCTCTTATTATTAGCTTTTACACAAATGAATTCAATAACAGACTTATCACGTGTTATTACATCAAAAGGATATGCAATTAAGAAATCGATTCTAACACCGAAACAGATCGATGAAATACGTACAGAATTAACAGCTAAACCAAAAGTACCAGAAACATTTCAAAAGTTGGCAACATCCTTCGAAATTTATCGTGAATCACCTACAAGATTCTATCTACCACGACAATATGCCATCAAAAAGTTCGGTCCAGCAGAAAGCAATATTATACCGGAAGGAACTCTATTACCATCCACTATAGCCTTTACAGGCAGCGCATTTGATTATCAACAAAATATTATGAATAAATTCTTCGAAGCAGATTGTAATGGTCTATTATGTGTTCCCTGTGGAAAAGGAAAGACATTCATGGCGCTCAATATAGCTGTACGTCTTGGACGACGGTTCTTAGTAGTCGTCGATAAGGAATTCCTTATGAATCAATGGAAGGATGAAATTGCATCATGGTGTAAAGGAATTCGTGTTGGAATTGTACAGGGTCCACGCATAGAAATAGATGCTGCACAATATGATTGTACAATTTGCATGTTACAAACACTCTGTTCGCGTGAATTACCCACAGGATTCTTCAATGAATATGGACTCGCAATATTTGATGAATGTCATCATTTGGGTGCAGTATATTTCAGTCGTGTATTACAAATTATTCAAACACGATACCAACTTGGATTATCAGCAACACCACAACGTGAAGATGGACTCATGTCAGTATTCGTTGCATATTTAGGAGATCCAGTATATTGGGAGAAAACACGTGAAAAAGACACAGGAGTACGCATTCATGCAGTAGAATATAAAACAAATGATACAACATATAATGATGTTCCTCTTGATTGGCGTGGAAAACCGGTGATGGCGAAACTTCTTAATAAAATCAGTGAATGGTCTCCAAGAAACAAATTAATTGCGGAACATCTATTCAATTATTCCGCAGATCATCGTCGACAAATTATTGTTCTTAGTGACAGAAAAGAACAACTTAATGTTCTGGAAATCCTCATTAATTCTTGGAAAAGACCATTGCAAGAACCATGGAAAAAACAGGTGGGGTTCTATATTGGTGGTATGAAAGATGCCGCTCTCAAAGAAAATGCAGCAAGTGCACAAATAATACTTGCAACATACTCAATGGCATCAGATGCATTGAATATTAAAGCACTCAATACAGCAGTATTTGCAACTTCAAGAAAGAATGTTATACAGTCCTCTGGACGTATTCTAAGACAACGTATATCAGAACGCGTCGTTGAACCGACAATTATTGATATCATTGATTCTCATCAACCATATCAATCTCAATGGAGACGACGTGCCGTTTATTATAGGAGTTGTGGTTATAAAATAGAGGGATTGACGAAATTACCCGCAACAGATGATATAAGTGATAGTGATTCAGATGATACTGACACTGACACTGCTGCCGCATCAACTAAAGTTGTAAAGAAAACGAGGAAAAATAACCTTACCGAATGTGCATTTGTTGAAGAGTAAATTTTAATGTTTACGTGTACGTTTCATACTGCGACGATGGCTACGACGATGTCTGCGAGCACCACCACAGCTACTACGTGTATTAACAGGTACATGTAACATTATAGGTGCCCCTGTAGCAGTAACAAAATCGCTCGGGCGTTCAGTGTAACCAGCAGTAGGTATACTTATAGCCTGTGCACCACCACGTGATGCATAATAAAGCGGTGATGTAGATTCAGTCGGAGATCCACCACGTTCACAAGGTATAGGATTAGCATGTCCAAGTGCAATACCATTAGGAGTAGTTTCAAATGTCATTTCATAACGTCCACCACGTTGTTTTCTAGCTTTGCGGCTTCGGCGACTACGACGCGCACCACCAACACCAGGTATACCAGTAGTAGATGAAAATGAAGGTATAGGACGCATAACAGCCTGACAAGCACTAACAGGATTTATAACAGATGAATTACCAAGACCAGGAACAAGTGCATCTCCTAAAGTATATGATGCACTAGCTCCACCACGTAAAAAATTACGACGACATCCCTTACGACGATTATTACGTCTAGTTACAACTGGATCAACCATTCTCTTTTTAATACTATCATAACATTAATTATTAATCACGTTCGTGAAATAATCCAATAGATGATATTAAACCGGTCATTTCTGCAGCGGATTTCTTCATTAGTTCAACCATTTTGTATTTAGAGAAATCCGCGATATATTCGACACGTGCAACATTTGCCCCACCCTGTACAATCTCCTTCCTAAATCTTTCAGATTCCAATAAACCATGCACCAACGCATAACCTATACGTTTCCCATCCACTGCTTCCAATATATATCTATCAGGGCCCGTTTTATCTATTTTAATAGCAGCATACCGTGCAATAGGAGCGGTTTGTGGACGAATAAGAGGATTATGATTCTTTGGAACTGCCTTCTCGTATATAAGAGAATCTACACCTCGCAATACTACTGTATTAATCTGTTTCGGTCCCTCTATAATCTTCTTCGGTGATACCCATACTTTCCTTTTTTGTCCTATATCATCTGGTTGAATATCCCATACTGATCCATCGTCTGGTTGAAAACCATATACATTCGTTTGCTCTAACCATTGTCCTAGACCAATAGGTTGAACAGCCTTAATTTGTGCACCAAGATATGGTTGATTCGATAGTCGTTCAACGGCATCCTTCAGGATAGAATAACGTTGCGCAAATCTCAATGTATTATATATTTGTACACCATTTGCAATATATACATCTTCAATAAGAATACTTTGTTCAGCATTACAAATTGTGGCAATACATAGCCAATGTGATCCATCTGCACAAAATCCCTGTGGAATTTGTATGCGCAAACTAACCATTTCATCACGTATGGAATTCCAGAAGATACATGGTGCATTTTTACGAAGAAGAAGGAAACCAGAACGTTCCATATTGGATGCACGTCGTTGCCATATCCAAAGTGTATTTGATGTAAGCATCTTTTCATCATGACGCAGATTCAACATAGAACTAATACGCCAATCACTCTTTACTAATTCATTAATTGTACCATGTACAGAATCATAATCATCACGTGAAAGAACACGAAATGATAATGGTTTTGATCCATGAAAATGGGTTGATCGAATACTTGGTTCAGGAATACTCATGATTGATTAAATAGTCAATATAGATCGTATAATATCTATATATCAAGATGATATTCAAATTTAGATACCTTACTAACCTCAATTAAATGATGAATAATTATCATCATTCATAGCGGACGCAGGGACAATTTGATCCATAAATGCACCACCATTTTGTACTAATTCTGGTTTATATTGTTGCATATGTGCCATCATGGATGCAGCACCACTTTCGACGGCAATAGCTGCATTATTATTTTCGGGAGCTGGTCTGAACATATTTTCAGGATGTCTGAAAGTATCATCTTCACCAGCAATACGGTAATTATCACTCATTTGATCATTACTTGCAGGTACTGAATGCTGGATAACTTGTCTTTCTTTTTTAATTTCAGATACTACTTCCTGTTGTTTTACTTGCTCCTGTATAACTGGTTGCTGAATAATTTGTACTGCATTTACTGCTGAAGGACGCTGGAGAAATGATGCTGTAGATGATGTAGCAGTTAAAAATGTATATATTGCAAATCCAATTAAAATGATACCAATAAGAATTAATAATTTCATATTATTCTATTTGTTAGAATCATATACAATGAATTAAGAACACAAAATCTGTTTCTGGGATGTGTAGTTCTTTTTTGTGGATGATTTATTTGTATGAGGAATTACTGTTGAATTATCTTTTGCCGGTAGTAAGTGAGATGGAACAAGTGGTATCGATTGATGTGAACCCGGTTGTATCAGTGGTACAAGAGGTTGTTGCTGAGGATGTTTCTTTTGAGATGAATATAGTGAAGAAGGTATTAACGGAGATTGTGGAGGAGGCTGTGGAAGATATTGATCATGAAATTGAGATTGCAAAGAAAGTAGTTGATTCGGATGAAGTTGTTGAGGAAGAAATGATGGTACCGCACTTCCAAGAAGTGAAAGAAGTTGTTGATAATTTAAAAGAGGATTCTGTAAAGAAAGTTGTAGTGGCTGTTGTTGAGAAAGTCGTTGAGAAGGTTGAACAGAAAGTGGAGGAGATTGCAGTAAAGGTTGAACAGAAAGTGGAGGAGGCGATTGTTTCTGTCGCGGATGATGTGATTTCTTCATTACCTTCTGAGATACGTTCATTGCCTTTTGTGAAACGTCTATACACTTCTTTAAAGGGATTACTAAAGATGATGCTTCCTCAATTTCGGATATGTTGTTCATCCAAGATTCAAAAGGAGGTATTGGAACCTGTGAAGACCATGATTGAAGCTGTATAATTCCCCATTTGCCGCGATGTGTTTTCGTAAATTTTGTTGAATATGTCTGTATAATATTATCAGGAACTATATCATAATCTACAAATTGTACTATACGTGCATAATAATACTCCTGTAATTCTTGTGTATCTTTTATAATTTTAACAGAATCATTCATAATTCTCCAATATTTCCATTCATTTCTCGAAATAAAATGTTCAACATAACAATCACCTGCATCATATATCATCACTTCTTCTCCATCATTATCCACTATAGACGGCGAATCAGAAGAGTTATAATGGAAAATCTGTAAATATTCCATATTATATGAAGGGATACTAAAAATTGATATAATTAAAATAATAAAATCAAATTTATAGTTATTTGATATTATTATTAGTCTAAACTTTTAGATCGATTATACATATAATTTTAAAAATGTCGCAAAAGAATGTATTTGGAATTGTATGTTCTATTAAAGGAGAACATAAACGTGCTAAATTCCTAGTAAATAAAGATGATTTAATGTTGACAGATGAAGCCATTCATAATTACATGAAAAAGAAAACAGCACCAGAGATAGTATTTCAGTTTGAATTGACAGACAGTAAATATATAACAGTATTTGGTTTTAAAGATGGTAAAAAAGGAACAGAAAATAAAACGGATTGTTTCAATATTGATAAAAATACAGTATATTATGGTGATATTCTAATCATTGGAAGTAAAACGACAGATTACAAATATCCTATATCTCTCGAATTAGATGATTTCGATGATATTAGTGCATATATAACAAATCTGACAACTGCAAAGAAAACGAAGAAGCCCGTAGTCTCTGCTACAAACCAACTAATAAAGAAAATACAGTCACCACCGCTGCAAATAAAAAAAATCGCAGATGATAAGAAAGATCCTATTGATAATGATGATGTATTATCAGTAGAGAGTGAAGATACAATAGAAGATGATATTGAAGAGCCTGATGATGTAGAAATATTATCTGATGTAGAAGAACTATCTGATGTTGAATCGGAAACAGATGACACAGATGAAGAAGATGATGTTGAAATAGATGATGAAGAAGTTATTAGTGATGTTGTAGAAGTTGTAGCCAAAAAAGAGATTAAAAAGAAAGTTGCCAAGAAGAAGAAAACAGCAGCTACATCATATACAGGCATTCAAAAACAATATACATTATATGATTCCACTAATTTTAAAGAACTACCTCCAAATAACACCGAATTATCAAAACATCAATTAAAAACAATTAAACTATTTCAATTCTTAATATCTGAAGGATGTAAGAAAGATGATATTAGCAATTTGGAGAATGGAATATATAATTATACATTCAATGATGCAGAGAAACGCCATGTAATATGTCATTGGAGCAATCCATTATTTGTTGAGATATATAATGAACGTCAGCGATGTATATGGGGTCATCTTAATAAGCTATCTCCTCGATTTAATGGACGATTATTGACGCGTTTCAAAGAGGGTGAATTTACAATGAACGAATTGGGTAGAATGAATGATTACGAATTACAGCCAGAAAATTGGATTCAATTGACAAATGCACAATTAGAACGTGAACAGAATATATTAGAGGGGAATAAAGGGAATACAACGGATCAATTCAAATGTGGTCGTTGTAAGAAGCGTGAATGTAGTTATTATATGTTACAGACACGTTCCGCAGATGAACCGATGACTATATTTATCACGTGTCATAATTGCGGAAATAGATGGAGACAGTAATCGCTGTTGCTGCCGCAAAAATACAATCATATTCTAATATATGTATAAATGAATAAAGTAATACGTTCATTCATAACTTCATATAAGCGGCAATATTATACACCTATTGCCACATCGCGATTATATGATAAAATACAACAACGATATCCGGTTATTTATAATTATAGTACAACGGAATCATCTGTACAAAGAAATATAATGAGAAATAAAAAGAATGGCGCCATCACGCGGGCAAACAAGAAAACAACACAAACACCATTCTCGCGAACATTTTCGAATTAATCAATCAACTCATCATTCCCACAAGAATAATCAAACAATCCGTAAACTAGTCAAAACATGCAATAGTACACCAATTGTACCATATATATCACACAATGTATTACCTGGAAATGATTTTTATTCATTCGTCAACAAGAAATGGACACAACATGCACATTTACAACCATATAATACATCCATTGGTGTTAGTGAAGAAATTGAGCAGGAAATAAACAAGAAGCTGCAATATATATGTGATAATGCCCATAATAAATATATTAATAAGAAACCCATACATGCTGATGAGCGTGTTATTGGAGAAATAATGGAATCTATATATAATAATGATAACAGTCTTGTGACTTTCAAAGAATTATTACGATCCATACATTGTATACGATCAGTTGAAGATGTATGTAAAACAATGGCAGAATTTATGGTATATCGTATTAATTGCCCATTAATATTATATAGTGGACCAGAAGATAATGATCCAAAACATTGGAGACTGCACATATCACCAGGATTATTTGGTCTCCCTGATGAATCATATTATAATGGTAAAGGTCCTGGTGGGACCAGAACATTCAATGCATATATACAAATGTTAACGAAATTGGGTGGCGAGTTTGATTGTGTACCTCTTGATTATTTTTTTCATTTCGAATCGACACATATAAAATATATAGATAATGTTAATGGAGTACCATCTAATACATATACATTACAAAAGTTAACTGGGAAATATCCACATATATTATGGGATGTAATTATTAAGCATATATCATATATAACGAGCAAATCAGAATATAAAATACGGAAGGCGTTTAATAGGGTTGTGATTGATTCAGAGGAATGGTTGAATATTGTAAATGATATGTGTGAATCTGATAATAACGTGGATCTATGGAAGGCATTATTTCAAGCAAATCTAATTCTCCATTCTATACAATATTTACCGCACCCATATAATAATTATTATTTTGAATTTTATAGTAAAAGGTTGAAAGGTATAACAGAACGACTTCCCAAAAAAATGTATGCTCTCAAAATAATTCAAGATTGGTTAACAATACCTCTATCGCGATTATACATTGATCATTATACTAATAATAATTTGAAGAAGGATATTGTAAATTTTGCGGAATCATTGCGTTCATCGACAATTAATCGTATTAATGAAAGTGATTGGATGGATTCTACAACACGTAGAATTGCGAAGAATAAAGTAATGAAAATGAAAATGGGACTATTATATCCTGATAAATCATCATCATATATATCTCCTGAGTTGATTCCTAACAATCTATTATCCAATATTTTATCGCTTGGTAGATCAAAAACAATATCAGAAATTAAACATATCAATCATTTTATGACTGCGAAAACATGGGATGATCCTGTATATGCTGTTAATGCATACTATTATAACCAAGGTAATCGATTAATATTACCTGCTGGTATTGTTAATTGGCCATTCTACTGTATGGGAGGTCATTCTATTGCATGGAATTATGGAGGATTAGGAGCTGTTATTGGACATGAAATAACACATGCATTTGATATAGATGGTATGCAATATAATGCAGACGGTAGTTTAGTTGTAGATAATATATGGTGGACTGAGAATGATATTAGACAATATAAAATGAAAGCGAAGAAAATTGTTGATTTATTTAGTAAAGGAACACATTTTGATCATAAAGTAGATGGTAAATTAACCCTTTCGGAAAATATTGCAGATCTTGGTGGCTTAGCTATTGCATTGGATGCATTGAAGGAATCACAACAGCAACGTAAAATATCTAATATGGAATCTATGGAGGAGTTGCGAATGTTTTTTATATCATATGCTGTTTCGTGGAGAATAAAAGAAAGGAGGAAGAAAGCTATACAGGCACTATTTATTGATTATCATGCTCCATCTCCATTACGTGTGAATTATATTGTTTCACAGTTTAATGAATGGTATAATGCATTTAATATACTGCCTTCTAATAAATTATACATAGAGCCTACGAAACGCATTCGTATATTTTAATGAAGCGTTATGGATATAATAAAAACATTTATATAATGTGTAATGAAAAATACCATTATTTAAATTTTTCAAAGTTGCGCTGTATCCATCTACGATGTACCTAGCTGTGACACTTACTGTAATGTATAGGTTTCCTGTTTCCTGTTTTCTGGAAAACTGTTTTGCAATCATCTAACAATTTTACATTTTAGAAAGTATCCTGGAAATAATTTTTGGAGTTGCGTAACTTTTTGAAAATGTTTTTGAAAACTTTATAAAAACTGTTTTATAACTTTTAGAGAACCTTGAAAACTTTAGAAGATCTATACAATCTCTAATGAAAAATATCATTATCAAAAATTTCCAAAATCCCGCTGTATCCATCTACGATGCACCTAGCGTGAAATCCCCCGCACCCCCTACTGAAAAGTATGAGTTGCTCAAAAACTACTATAATAAGTATTGCATTTTAATGATATTGTGAATAATATAATATTGTTATTTTAAAATTATCAAAACAGTTTTATAAAGTTTGCAAAAACATTTTACAAAAGTTACGCAGCTCCAAAAATTATTTCTAGGATCCTTTCCAAAATGTAAAATTGTTAAATGATTGTAAAACAGTTTTTATAATTAAGGAATAAAATCTTAAGAAAATAAGCAGAGTAAAAATATACTTATAAATACAGTACAATCAATATGATACAGTAGAAGTTATAGCTAGGTACATCGTAGATGAATACAGCGCAACTTTGGAAAATTTAAATAATGATATTCTTCATTAGAGATTGTATAGATTTTCTAGAATCTCCAAATCTATTCCAAAAGTTGCAAAGCAGTTTTCATGAACTTTTCAAAACAGTTTTATAAAAGTTGCGCAGCTCCAAAAATTATTTCCAGGATACTTTCTAAAATGTAAAATTGTTAGATGATTGTTAGATGATTGTAAAACAGTTTTTATAAAAGTTGCACAGCTCCAAAAAGATATACATATTTTCATTAAGATTAATTAAATATATGATGTTTCGTAAGATTCCATACTTTTCAGTAGGGGGTGTGGGGGGATTTCACGCTAGGTATATTGTAAATAGGTACAGCGGGATTTTGGAAATTTTTGATAATTATATTTTTCATTAGAGATTGTATAGATTTCGAAAGTCTCCAAGGTTCTCAAAAAGTTGCAAAACAGTTTTCATAAAGTTTGCAAAAACATTTTCAAAAAGTTACGCAGCTCCAAAAATTATTTTCAGGATACTTTCCAAAATGTAAAATTATTAGATGATTGCAAAACAGTTTTTAGAAAAGACAGACAGACAGACAGACAGACAGACAGACACACACAGGAAAAATTACATAATGATATTTTCAATTATTCATTATATAAATTTATATAATCCTCCATAAGTTGCACAAACTATGCAGGTAAAATCATCAAATCAACTAATCTCCAATATTCAAAACGACCATCAGGTAGTCTTCGTTTAATAATGTATGGAAGCCTTTTTTGTTGCAATTCAATGCGTGCAATCTCCTTCACATCCGTTACATGTTCTGGAACAACTATGAATGGCTTCGCACCCTGAGATAATTGATTTGCACGTGTACCAATAATATGTGCCCTCTCATATTTCGTTAAGAATGGATAGGTTTTATGATTTGTATCATATGCTGCTCGAATTACTTCATCATCCGCCGAATTACCAGCAGTTAATGGAAGAACCTTATATACTTGTTCTACATAGTCCAATAAACATTCAGGATGCTGTTGATATAGTTTCTTGAAAATTCCCTGATGCTCATCTTCAGCAGCAGCTTGTTCAGCAACACCATCTATGTCCTCCACAAAATCTTCATCAAAATCACCATCATAATCTCCGGATTCGATAATATCATCCATTATGTATACTATTATACTTAATGTGTTGTTTTACATACTTTTAACAAATCAAATTTTTAGATAATTATAATTCATGTAATTATATTCCATAGAATCCCCAATTAAAAGCAATATAATATATGTCAAAGGCCTAAAAAATTGATCTAAATGATTAAGTATAGTAATTTATACGCTTTTATAGTATTTATTTAACTCTGTACTTGTTTTATAATCAAGCAAAAATGGATTCTGATTCATCACGTTCAACTACTCCTCCACCTTCCTTCCTCTTTGAAAGTTCAGAAGATATTCAAGAATATGCTGAATTTGATGATATGGACCTAGCAGATGATCTGCTACGTGGTATATATGCATATGGTTTTGAAAAGCCATCACCAATTCAAAAGAAGGCTATCGTACCAATGTCTCGTGGACGTAGTATTATTGCACAAGCAAAAGCAGGTACTGGAAAAACTGGTGCATTCGTAATTGGTTCACTCATGCGCGTGGATCCTACAATTAAATCACCTCAAGTACTAATCTTGGCTCCAACCCGGGAATTAGCGCAGCAATCAGAACAAGTTGCTCGTGCATTGTGTATACATATGGGTATTACCGTTCACAGTGCAACTGGCGGTCCTCCCATTTCAGAGGATATTAAGGCACTTCAACGTGGTGCACAATTCATTGTAGGTACACCAGGTCGTGTATTCGATCTAATTCGTCGTCGTGTCCTAAATATTGATCAAATGCGTGTATTGGTACTTGATGAAGCAGATCAAATGTTGGAGAACAAATTCAAGGAGCAGGTTATGTGTATTCTAGAATTCAAATTCCCACGAGATATGCAAGTGGGTCTCTACTCAGCTACAATGCCGGCGGAGGTGATTGATATTGCAGATAAATTAGCGGGAGATGATGCAGTACGTATTCTAGTTAATCCGGAAAAGTTGACTCTCGACGGTGTTAAACAATATTACATTAATCTCGAACAAGAAGAATGGAAATTCGAATGTCTATACGATATTTATCAGGGATTGAATATTAATCAACTCATTATCTTCGTGAATAAACGTCAAAAAGCGGAATGGCTTGCATATAAAATGCAAGAAAAAGGTTTTACACTAGAATGTATTCATGGTGATATGGATGTTGCAGAACGTAAGAAACGTATGGAACAATTCCGTTCAGGTGAAGTTCGCGTACTAATTTCGACGGATCTGTTGGCACGTGGTATTGATGTTCAACAAGTATCTATTGTAATTAATTATGATTTCCCAGTCGATCGTGAGAATTATCTACATCGTATCTTCCGTGCAGGTCGATTCTTGAAGAAAGGTATTGCGATTAATTTCTTGGCGGGTGATGAACTCCGTATGATGGATGAAGCAAAGAAATACTTCAATCTCCAAGTACATGAATTACCAAATGATCTTCAATCATTGACTATGTAATTGTCGCTCCTCTGAACACTATAATACAATAAAAAATAATATACAATACAAATATTAATTATATGCAATTTTTTAATGTATATAATTAATGCTCTCTAATATCCCAACGACAAACTGGGCATCGTACATTTCTTTCAAACCAATGATCAATGCATTGTTGATGAAATATGTGTCTGCAATGATTAATACGACGTACTTCAGAATGCGCCATCGATTCTTGACATATTGAACATAATTCCTCTGTTGCTGTTGTGCTAACTATTTGTGATCCGCGCGCAATCTGTTGATCTGTTGGACGCACTATTATAGGATCCATATTGGGTTGAACATTCAGTGATCTTCTTAGTAATGGAATTGTAGTGCTCATTATGGAATATTGTATATCATTTTCTGTTTGTCTGTGACTGCGACTAGTTCTTTGTTGAACAGGTTGACTCATAAAATTTTGCATTAATTGTGTCATAATATTTGTGAGTATATCATGGGTCATATCATCATTTGTATAATCATTATCTGATTCACTATCTGCATTATCTGATTCACTATCTGTATCATTTTGATTACGTGATTCCGTAAAGAGACGCTGTTGTCTATCAAATAGATTATAGCGATCACGCGCTCTATCACGGATATATTCAAGACACTCTCTTACTGTGTTAAACTGTTCAGGATGATATAATAATGCAGGAACATAATTATGCATAGCATCAAATAAGGGATTATTATACGGACCTTCTGATTGTCTACTCATTCTATACAGCTTATGCTATTAATATACTAATTAATTGGTGACCCCCCCTATTTATCAAATTTTTATATGCATTATGCACCTCTAAAAATTGATATAAATAATCCTCTATATTATTAATACAATAACAAAATGGCGACCAAAGGCACAGTAGGCATCATAAATATGGGTAATACCTGTTTTGCTGCATCAGTAATACAGGCAATTCGTGCAATTCCAGAACTATCAGCATATATATTGAAAAATGATATGTCAACTGAATGCGCGTATGCAATTGATACATATAAAACAAAAAACGAACAGTGCAAGGAATATAAATTATTGGAGGGTTACAAAGATCTCTTAAAAACACTCTTCAGTGGAAGTATAGGTGATATATGTCGTCCTGCTGGCTTCTATGAAATTATGGGTGCAGTTGTACAGGATACTATATATGAACAATTTGCTCAACGAATACCGAATGATGCACACGAATTTACTGTGTTTATGTTGGATCAATTTCATGAAGCAATGAAACGTCCATTAACCAAACCACAAATTGAGACAATTATACCTGCACAGAAAGCATGGTATAGTACATTTGAGAAATCATTTAGTCCACTGGTAGATCTTACATTTGGGCTCGAACAAGTTCAATGTATTTGTAGATCATGTTCAAACACTTCAATTCGTTGGGAAGTATTCAATATGATTAAAATAGGTTTTGATTGTGTGGTAGATAATGAATTAAATATAAATACAATGTTGAAACATGAAATGGAACATGTGGAAACGATTGAAGATTATCAATGTGATTCCTGCAAAACACGATCAACTGTCGACATTCATCGAAAGATATGGAAGCTTCCACATACATTAATTATAGTAATTCGGCGTTTCAAAATGACTGGTGAAAAGGAGAGACGTCCTGTGATGATTTCACCGTCACTGCAACCGTCATATCTATTCCATGAACAATCTCCTGAACCATCGCGGCAATATACATATACACCCATATCATATATTAATCATCATGGGTCACATTTTGGTGGACATTATACCGCTGCTGCATTAAATCCAATTAATTCAGAATGGTATTTCTATGACGATGAACGTGTACATAAATTCAATTTAGAGAGTTCACGACAATTTGCGTCAGATGTATATTTAGTAATTTATAGAAAATCTTAATTCATGCATGTGGGACATGCAGTGCTTATATTTGTATATATTAGTTCACTGCTCTGATTTTCAAAACCTTCCAGAGCGGCGGGGCCACTAATGCTGCCCTCAACTGCATTTTTATTCAAATAGACTGTTTTAACTGCCCCTAACATCCCCATTGATCCACATTCACGGTAATGTACATGTGATTCAATGCGACCTTTCCATGGAACTGTATATGGCTGTGGTGATCTCAGACGAAGAACGGCGATGCCATCCATATTCGCAGTTGTCACACCTGCATTCTCGAAGCCTGCATAGGCGCGACTCCAATCATTCGTCTTTCCCATTTTAGCAGCAGTTGATGGCTCTGATCCCCAGTATAATACTTTTGCACCTGGAGACACTGTCACACGAACTTCCTCGCTTGCACCGGGTGGAACGAAATCCTTCAATGTAACGCAGGGAGCAATGGTTTCTCCCAAGAATGGAAGATAGAAATCACGACGGAAGAATACATATAATCCTGCAGCACCAATGATTGTATATAGTATACGTACTAGTGTTTGACTTGGTATCTTATTCATCAGATTAATCTTGAAGACTCCCATAAAGAGACAATATACTGCACCAATAATGAGGAATACCATAGAAATGAAATAAATCCATGTATGAATATATTTCATTGTATTATCTGTTGATGAACCCATTTGTAATATATGGCGATAATCAAATGTACATCATTTTGATACTGATATCACGATCATCTTCGGGTTTCTTCTTCTTCAAAAAGAGGTCAATATGATACCGTGTAAGTGCGAATGGTAATACAAATGTTTCTATATAAAATGGATATGCTGTGGAATTATGCAGTCGTAGCATATTGATTTTCTGGCAGATAACTTCAATACAGCGTCGTAATTCACGTACACCTTTCTCTTCACGTGCATACTTCTCAATAATATATTTCAATATATCTTTTGAAAAAGTAATATCGTTACCCTTGAAATTTAGATTGAGCAATACTGAAGGGAGTATATATTGTTCCGCAATTATTAATTTTTCATCCACGGAATATCCATTAAGATGAATAATAGTCATACGATCCAATAGAACACGATCTATTTTGGAGATATCATTTGCGGTGAAGACGAGCATAGCCTTGCTCATATCAATAGGTATGGCGCCTACATATTTATCTTCAAATTCCATATTTTGTATGGGATCCGTTAAATGAACGAGCATATTTTGTATTTCTTCGCCTTTTGGAGTGGATGATATTTTATCTACTTCATCGAACATAAGTACAATAGACATATTTTGTGCAGTCACGAGCGAATTAACTATTTTACCGCAATGAGATGATTCATATACGAGTTGATGACCCATGAATGAAGATCCATCAGAATCGCCTCCAAGACTAATGAATTGGAATGGCCAATCTATTGCACGGGCAATACCATTTTTAATGAGCGATGTTTTACCAATACCTGGTGCACCGATGAGTAATAGGGACATACCTCCACCATTTGGATTGACAATTTTACTGCATATAAATTGCATAATTTGGAGTTTTGCTTCTTCTTGGCCGAATATTGCTTGATCAAGATATTTGCGTGCTTGTTCCATGAATTGTCCACATCGTATTGTTCCATCTTCTAGTGATATTGGCATTCGTTTGTATATACCGAATGGAATACTACATACTTTATCCAACCAATTACGATGTTTATAATATTCCGTGGTTGTATTATCGAGATTTAATAGGGAATTATATTTCCCTAGTAACATATATTTATAATTTGTAGGAATATTCATAGTGAGTATTTTGTACATGAATTGTATGGAACTTTCGGTTTGTGGTCGTTCTTTGAGGGCTTGAAGTAGTTCATTCTTTTTTGTGGAATCCAGTGCTTTGAAATCATCAATTTGGTCATCAATTGTTTTTTCTTTGATGGGTTCTGTAATAAGCTTAAAAAATTCCTGGACTTCTTCTGGTTCTTTTTCAATAGTATATCTTCTGGGTTTGAATTTGGAGTCGTCTTCATTATCTGGACCAGTGAGACGTATTACAATATCTCCTCCTCCGCTTTTTTCATCTTCTTCGTCATCGTCTTCGTTATCGTCTTCGTCATCGTCTTCGTCATCTTCTTCTTCTTCCTCTTCTTCTTCCTCTTCCTTTTTACGACGACGTTCTTCCGTTTCTTTTTTAATAGACTCTATAGCTTTTATTGCTGCATTACGTCTAGGACGCTTTCTTGGAGGTTTCTTCACTCTATCAGAGGTAGGATCATAATCACTATCATCATCTGAACTGGATGATATATCCTGTATTGTATTATATCTACGCTTAGCCATGATTAAATATTTATATAATCTTTATAGTATGATTATATACATATCTTTATATAATTATGCTTGAATATTTATAATGTATTTACTTGCGTTGGGACTTACGTTGGGTTTTGCGGTTCTTACGAGTAGCCTTGCGTGATTTGCGGCTAGCCTTACGACTCTTGCGGTTGGCCTTGCGACCACCCTTACGAGTAAAAACATTACGAACAGCTGCATTAGCATGTCCAGTTATGGCCATACCCATATTATCAATGCTAGATAGACCAGTACCAACAATATTTTTAGCAGCCATTAGAGTATGGTGAACAGGTGAATAAACACGACTTAATAGTCCCCTTCTACGAGTAGCACGACGAGCCATTTTATACTATTATATCCTATTTTATTGATGGGACCGCTAGAGAGATTTATTGTTTAATTGCATCCATAGCATCCATCATTGCAAAACGCACTCTATTATTTAGACTTGGACGATCAACTGATTTACGTGATAGATCAGTCAGTTTATCATGTAGTGTTTCACGTACCATAGTGCGCAATTCAATAATAGTAGTTGTTGATGTTGTCGGAGTAGATGCACGTAATACTGTTAGGATTTTAATGAGACAATCTGAATATTCCTCAATAACGGAGGTTTTATCAGACAATTTACTATTAATATCAATTTGTTGTATAATGCATTGAATACTATTATATAGTGTATTATTATCTACAATGCCTTGTTTCAATAGTTCAGTTAAGAATTGACTGTATCCAAGGCGATATTTGCGTTCTTTGCGTTTTTGAATAGCGGTTTCACTGGAATCATCTGCAGACTCCTGTTGTTCTTGGAAGATATCGAGGAACTTTGTATATAGTGTTCGCATTTCATCAAGGAGGAATGGATATTTGGTGGATAGTTCTTTGAGAAGCCGTGCATATAGATGACAGAAGGTTTCTTCAGTAGCCGCTTTTGTAAAGATGAGTTTCATGAATTCACTGAGGAAATCACGTTCACCTGTTTCCAAAATTTCCGATAAGAACTCATATACTTCACTATAATTCTGATTGCTGAATTTATTGAGTTTACCGAGAATAATTGTATTAACAATAGTGGATTCTACATCTTTCTCGGGCTGTTTGAATTTACTATCATATCTCTTATATGTTTGTTGCGTTGTTGCAGATGACAGGGTAGTATTTGAGTTATTTCGTGGTGTCATATGGGACCTTTTAATTGGTGACGCAGGGGGCTCTCCATGTATAGATGTATATGATTTATTACTTGCTAGACTCTGTGTAGATTCGGATTTATGCATGGAACCTCCACGAATTGGTTGGAAACGATTCGAATTCTCTAATCTTCCCTTTTGTGGTTGTTGTTGTTGTTGTTGTTGTTGTATATGCAGTGTCGGTTTATCATCTCCTCCCCTCCATCCATGAATAACTCGCTGCCAACCATCACCATCAACACCATTTTTTACTTGTCTACGCACTTCATCGATCAATGTTCTAATTGTATTAGATATTGTTGCAGTCGATTTCTGGGATCGTACATTATAAATTGCCTGGATTTGAGAAGACATTCTACTATTTTACCGGCCTACTTATATTATATATTGCGTCTCAATTTTTATACCCTTATTGCACATATTTATTAATAATGGAAAATAGCAAATCAGGTGGTGATTCATCGTTGAATTATAAAAGTTTAATTGAAGAAAGTCATATATTACATAATATTGAAAAATTAACTGATAAATTGGATCTCCAAACATTATCTTCGCGAAATATATTACACAAGCGTATTACAAATACTAGTTGGAAATCTCCACAAATAAACACTGCAAAAATAAATGGACTCTATAATAAACTAACAGCCGAAAATGTCACTGAATTGAAGGCGCACTTCAAGAAACTGTCAACAATTGAAGAATCTCTCAAACCATTTATAGATAAATATAAAACGGCGGATGAGTTACAAGAAGGCTCTTTGGGATTATTATATTTCCGTGGATCAGAAACATATCATTTGAACTTCGTACCCTTTTTCTTGTCTATATGGTGTACCGCGAAGAAATATATATTCCCTGCATTCCAAATATTATTGCCTATATTTGTATTAATTGCTCCATATATGTTGTTGAAATATGTATTTAGAATGCCAATGACAATGAGCAATTATTTTGATATTATTAAACAACTCTACCTGGGAAATGCGTCATTTTCACTTGATAACATGATGGAATTCATGAAATCATTCGTACAACTTGTTGGATTTGTAATTACGCTCTTCCAGAGCACAATACAGAGTTATCAACATGCGAAACATCTACAAACTGTCGAAAATGATATTATTCATTTTGGATCACTGTTGAATTCATATACTAATACATATTCTACATTGACGGAACTCTATAAAAGGCAATTAAACATTGATTTACCCAAAACACACATACCACAATATAATAATCGTTTATTGGCCCTGTGGGTTATCGCACATCCAAAATATATGGATGTTTTTATGGAGATTGTTGGTAAAATAGAATTAGAGTTTGCACTTGCGTCGTCAATATATGATCGGCGATTTAATTTACCAGTATGGTGTGCTTCACAAAAACCACATTTAATAATTGATGCAGCACGGGAATTATCCATATGTGATACAATGAAACCCGTATCAATTAATCTACGGAAGAATCCACATGCTATTCTAACTGGGCCAAATCGTGGGGGGAAATCCACAGTTCTTCGAGCAATTCTACAGAATATTATATTATCACATACATTGGGAATAGTTAATGCGGCGTCTATTCAATTAACACCGCTGCATTTCATACATTCTTGTTTGCGGTTGGAAGATAAACCTGGAGCGGCATCATTATTCGAACGTGAAATTGAATGGGCTGTGCATAGTCTTAGAAATGACCCACATGCATTCGGATTTATTTGCATTGATGAACTATTTCATGGCACGAATCCAAATGATTCACTCATTGCTTCATCAATATATTTGAAACAATTATGGAATATGCCGAATATTATAAGTATAATTAGTACACATCAATTTGGTTTATTAGATAATAATCATAATATATCATATTATTGTTGTCCGGCTTCTGAAAATAGTGATGGGACTTTGAATTATGCATATGGTCTGGAGGAGGGAATATGTAAATTATCCAGTGTTGTAGATATTTTAAATGAAAAAGGGTTAATTACGCGCTAATTATGAGGTCCATAACTTCCAAATAGGCATCAAAAAGAAATGGCAGCAATCTCGGATGCGTTTACTGTAGGAGTTATTCTATTACTAATATTCAGTGCAATTACATTTTATTTATATACACGTATTCAACAAACGGAGAAACGTCTTAATCTATGCGAAAATATTCTACTTGATCTGAAAGTGGCTGCTGAACATGGTACCCCATCTCCTGCTGATTTCTTGATGCATAATCCTACTGTTTCCGCAACAGCAACAACATTAGATAACATACCTATGGGTAGTGATCTCGAATCATCTGATATTAATGAATTCTATGAGCAAGCTATTGATGCTGCATATAATCAATCAGATGATGCTGTCAATGATATAAATGCAATTATTGATGATATTACTGTTGAAAAGGTGGAAACAACTGTGGAACAAGTTACTGATAATGTAGTTGATGTAAGTATATATGATTCGCTAAATGTGAAGGAACTAAAAAATTTGGCGAAACAGCATCATATATCTGGTGCTTCATCAATGTCACGCAATCAATTGATTGATGCATTATCTTCTGCAAATATTAAACCTACCCATGATGAACCTCAAGGAAGTACCAGTGCTATAATTGATACAGCGGAACAGATTGATACTGCACCGCTATCATTTGATTAATCAAAATAGAGTCTTGAAACAAGAATGTATGCACCGGTTGATAATAGATCAATTGAATATACTAATGCAAAGGGATTTCGTCCAACATTGGCATCAGATATAGCACAGCTAAGAATGACACAGTCAGTTGATAAAAGAGTTATGAATACTAATGACAGTTATGTAGGCGATTCACGTTATCCGGCTTTATCTGCTGTAATGTCTGATGCTCGTCAATTTACTGATTATAGACCGAAGTGCGCAGCAAATATTGCACCGGCTTCACAGTATGCCACTAAACAATGGATGATTGATAATGCAGATAATATAATTGATAAATCACGATACAGACAGGCAGAACGCCTGGGAGCTACAGCAGCAGTTGCACAGGTGACAGGTCCTGGTGCATCAGCAGTACAGCAGTGTACAGTTGATGGATGCAGTATTCAGAATACAGGGAATTTTTATGGAATTGGTCTTGAACGAGCTAATACATGGTCCGAAACGGATATTCCGTTATTTGGGACATTTTCATATGCACCTGTAACCGCTAGAGCTGCATTTAATGCTCCACTAATTACTACAAAACAGGAGGGAGGACGTAATACAATTCGATAACATATTCATAAGTAAATATAAATGAAATTTAATGACGCTATAAAACATTCAGTAAATTATTTAAAAAGTAAAGAATTTACTGAACGTGAAGATGCTATAACAACAATACCAACAATAGATAAATTGGTTGAATTAAATAAGCACGGATTATTGACATATGATTCACAGGTTGGTAAGAAGGATCAATATAATACAGAAAGAGCATATATTAATGGATTTATGGAACGTGAAAAAGCAGAGCAATTAATGCAATATGTAATGATTCATACTGATAAAATAATGTATATTGTTGGTTCTGTATCAGATAAAAAATGGATGGATAATCCTATATTTAAGAGATCAGAAAGCATTCCATTGACTATATCAACAAAAACGAAGGAAGTAGAGACAACAATGACTACTATTTTACCAGAAGAAATAGTCGATTTTGAAAGAAAACTGGTTCGTATTACAAAGAATTCCAATATTGTTCCTGTCTTTTGTTTTGACCCAATATGGGGACGCTATACAATATCAAAAAATGGATTACTTAATGATATATTAAGATGTATTAGTAATATGAAATGATAGCTGCATTTGATATAGGAATCAAGAATTTGGCATGGTGTATTTATGATCCTGTTAAAAAACAAATACAACACTGGGAAAATACGAATTTAATGGATGATGCACAACCTGTTTCACAGGCTAAAAAAGGACCTGTATGTATATCCTGCAGTAAAACTGCGAAATATGTTACTGCTGGGAAAAAAGAACTGTTTTATTACTGTGGGCGACACTGTCCTGGCAGTCAGCCAGCAGCTGCTGACCTGACAAAACTGCCTGCTGTCTCTGTCTTACAGGAACTGCTGACTGCTAAAACAGGGACCGCCTGTAAACTAAAGAAACGCAGCGATCTCATACAGAAGCTGGGAACATACTATTCATTACCTCTATGGGCTGCAGAATATTTAATAACGGATGAAATGGATTCTAAATTTACTGTATTACCTGCAAAGAAGGCAAAGAAAGCAACTGCACTATCATTTGATGAATTACATGATAATATAATTACATTTGTAACGAAAAATATCGATAAATTCAAACAATGTACACGTGTATTACTTGAAAATCAACCTGTATTGAAGAATCCTGTAATGAAAACTGTACAAGTATTTTTGTATGGAGAGCTTCGTTCGGCACTTATTCGTGCAGGTGTGAAACCATCTTTTGAACTAGTTCATGCAAAGAAGAAGGTAGCAGATGCAGAGAAAGGTGATGCCGGCTATGCAGATCGTAAGAAAGGTTCTGAAGCACGTGCTGTTGATGCATTAGATGCTGCCATTAAAACGGGCTGTACAGTTGCAAAGAAATGGAAAGAAGCATATACAGCGGCCAAAAAGAAATCTGATTTGGCGGATGCATATTGTATGGTTATGGATGCAGCTGCTGCATAATGCGTTCCACTACTTAAAAATCCAGTAGTATCGGAAATTAAATGGATTCTGGGATATCAGTGAATTTTATGAAGGAGTTCGCAGATACTGTTGATATTCCTATGAGCTCCGACATAGGAAATGTAATTAGTTTAAGTGATAATGATGGTGATATTATGGGTATGGATTTGCTGGCAAATTCGAGTTATTCACGTGGTAGCGGCAGCGGTGGTGGCAATATAAGCTCCAGCAGCAATAATTCATATAGTATATCTACTGGTGGTGGCAGTTCAATGGCAGATATTGGTGTAACACCACTTGAAACAATGGATGCAATTTCAATGGATATTCCTGGATTAAATGATATTGGAGGTCGTGGAGGTATTGATATTGGTGTATCACGCAGCAGTGATTTTGGTGGCAGCAACAGTGGATATTTCTCTAATGATCAATCCTCCAGTGGACCATCAATACAATTAGCTCCTGCAGTAGATCCTGTTAAAGAACGTGAAGATAAGGCGGATTATATTAATAAACTGTCTCGTTTGGAAGCGAAGGGATTCCAGGTATCCAAACGGTTTACAATGGATAATTCCCTTGATGAAATTAAACAGGAATATGATCGTCTTGTTGATGCACGACAACTTGAAACGAGTATGAAATTCCAGCGTCAAATGATGATGGGTCTAGTAACTGGTCTCGAACTAATGAATGAGAAGTTCAATCCACTTGATTGGAAACTCGGTGGTTGGTCGGAATCGGTTCATGAGAACATTGAAGATTTCGATGAAGTATTCGAAGAGCTCTATGATAAGTACAAGGAGCGCGGTAAGATGCCTCCTGAAGCACGTCTACTTTTCATGCTTGCTGGAAGTGGTTTCATGTTCCATATGAGTAATTCATTCTTCCGTTCAAAGGCGCCGTCAATGGACAATATTCTACGTCAAAATCCGGAATTAGCACGTCAATTTGCTGGCGCAGCTGCCAATGCTGCAGGACCTGGTTTCGGTAATTTCATGGGAATGGCAATGGGTGTACCTCAACCAGGCGCACCTGCACCACAACAGCCTACTATGGGTGGAGCACCAATGAATACAGGATTCTTCCCTACATCCGCGGCTCCTCAAGCACCACCTACAGCACTACCATCTGCAATGATGCCACAACATATTGCTGCACAAGAGGAACGTAAAGTTGCAAGAAGGGAAATGAAGGGACCTGTTGGAGTAGATGATATTCTAAAGACATTTGATGAAGTTCGTCGTGCGGAGACGGAGACTATCTTCCCTGGACCACAGCAACAAATGCCATCCGTTTTTAATCAGCCAGCTGTTGTAGCTGCATCGGAGATACAAAGTATCCATTCAGATGATATGATGAGTCAAGCGGAATCTACACGTACAGGTGGAACACGCAGTGGTGGACAGCGACGTAGACGTGCTGCACCAGTTGGTAATGTAATTGCTATCAATGTATAGATGCCTTTATTGAGTTCCAACTAAGTCAACAAGTTAACAAATAATATGTAAATATCGTATAATATATGTACATTATAATATATGATATTGTGTGTCTTATAAGACAATTACTGTATTTTATTTAATTTATGAATATTTTCGGCATAGAGTTTGAGTATATCTTGAATATCTCCTGTGGAAAACTCTTCTTTTTTGGCAGTTGATTGCAGCTGCTGCTGCTGCTGCATTCCTGTACCGCGTTTTGCTGCCAGCTTTTGATATATTTCTTCTTCAAGAGCGGTTAATGCAGATGCTGGAGCAGTTCCTGTAAACCCTTCTTTTGAACAAGTTGCTCCTGTAACACCTTTGAATTTGAATATACATAATGCAGAGCGTTCATTTAGAAGGTATCCAATGAATAATACAATAACTATTGTCATCCAGAAGGCAATCCATATATTACGAGTTGCAACGAAGAGTACAACAAATATTAGGAAACGTCGTACATATGGATGCTGAAAGAAGCGCTCCTGTTGTGGTGTTATTTCAAGTCCCAAGAAACGTCCACCCAAATTCAACATAATCATCATTAAACCAATGAAATAGGGATTTGTATTGATCGCTCCAATTATCATATCAATCGTTGATTGGGCTCCTGCAGCCACACCTGCTGCTATCGGTACTACTGGACCCGGGAAACTCATACTTAATCTATTATACTTTTAAAGGTTTTCCTAACATTTCCATATCATGTATATACATCACATACAATAATGTACATAATATACCAATATATGGTGACCATACAAATGATGATGCAACAATAAGTAGTAATAATATGTGCCATATATTTGAATTATAATTAAAAACTAAATTCGGAGGTATGATTTCCTCCATTATTGTTGCATTGAACAACAATACAATTAATAATAGTATTATACCGGTTAATTCAATACTATTATTAACTTTTAATATCCAATCCATTATTATATTATATCTATTATCTTATTGTATTGGTTCAGTTGTTACGACGGAGTCTTCAATTAAATATGGGCGTTCATTTAACATTTTTTCAACTAACCAACGATGATCTTTCTCAACAATATGATGATTTGTTATTGCTCCTGGAGTGAATCCTTCATCCAGTTTACTACCAAATGTATTATGTTGCTTGTTTGCTTCTAGTAATACTCTGAAGTAGAATATCACTAATAATAACGCAATCACAGAATGATCTTTTTTAATTAATCCCAGTAATACTACAATAAATATGAGTTTCCCCCATATACTATCAATAAAACGCAATATATTATACGGTATGTGATCTACATATAATACTGCAATAATTATGAGGAATAATATAATGTAATAAGGCCCAACTAAATCCATATTTAATTATATTATATATTACTTAATTGATGTTGCCTTCTTTTCTTCTTCTGCAGAGACTGCAAACATTCTGAAATCGGTTGATCCTGTAAGTGATTTTCCCCATTTTGATGGATCTTTGAGAGGACATGGTGTCTCAAAGAATTGTTGCTGAATATATGTCAGGAATTTCTCAGCATCAGTCGGATTCCTCTCTAAAAATGTAACAAGACGACGAAATGACTCATTTGCTTCTATTGCTGATGGCGTTGGATTCAATATATTTTCCATATCCATATATTGTTCCCTCAATAGGTAACTATGTTTATATGGAATATTGAATATGTATCTCATTATATAACGTATAATAACTGCAATTATTATGAATAATATAATAACCTTCCAATGCATTTTAATTAATCTATATTATAAAAGATAATAGAAAAATAGGGATATTATTATAATATGGATTACTGTTCAATTGATGATGCATTTCCGGTGATAGGACCGCCATCATCCGCCGCAGTTTCTATGAAACAGGGTCATAGAAAGAAGAAATCGAAAAACAGTACAAGTCAAAACCAAGGTATTGCTGCAGGTCCACCTGAACCGGTTTCGATAGATACAGATTATGATCGTATGCAGTATACAAAAAAGGAGATTCCTGCTCCTGAAGATTCTAACGTAGAGTCATTTGCAAATACACAACAGACATATAATGATACAAATACAGCCTTCTTTGGTAAAGGTGCGGATGATGACGATTTTGCGCCATATACAGGTCCATCTGTGAAAGATAGTCATCTATTGGAACCTGATTTCAAACAGATATTTGATACGAAGGGTTTCCAAAAATCTGCTGGAATATCATTATCTAGTAGACCAGATACATCACAATTGGATAATATATTTGCAGCAACATCATATAAACCGATCAAAACAACTGTGGCAGCTGAAGAGAAACCACAACATGATGGTGATATGAAAAAACAATTAGATAAATTACGTGCACGATTAGATGATTTGGAGAAGATTAGGAATAACAGTCAAGAAAATACACAAGCAGAAATTACATTATTTGTCATGTCTGGGCTCGCATTCCTATTTGTTATGGATTTGGCAAGCCGATTTTAACTGAGTTTCTCCACTGCAACGGGTTGATTTTTACCTCCAGAAGGAGGTTGTTCTGTATTTTTTGCGGCAGCATTGTTTTGCGATGTAGATCCTTCAGCGGATTTTCCTTCAGGGGTTTCTCCTTCTGTTATAGCTCCTTCAGCAAGTTGTTCATCAGATTCTGGATCAATAATCTTCATTACCTTTTGAACATTACCATAGCGTTGTTGATCAGATAGATCTTCAATATGCATTAGAATAACTTTCTTAAATATAGCATTTACTGCATCACATCCTGCATCAATTGAAGATCCATCATTTACACATCCAGATAGATTATTTATGAATTCATAATATTCTCCTGGACTAGAAAATACCCTCTTTGGTATTCCAATAAAGTTGAGGAACAAACTTTCGTCTTCTTCATCTTCCCATTCATCTAATGTTTTTGCCAATGTATATGTAGATCCCTCCCATTCTATTTCATATTTATTTTCTTCTTCTTTTATTGTATTACCTGAAGCATCTACAACATTACTTGAAACAGCAGCAGTATTACTTGAAACAGCAGTATTACCTGAAACAGCAGCAGTATTACTTGAAACAGCAGCAGTATTACCTGAAACAGCAGCAGTAACAGTTCCTGAAGAAGCACTAGGAGCAGCAGCAGTATTACTTGAAGAAATTACAGGAATATTACCTGAAGAAATTGCATTAGCAGCAGCAGTATTACTTGAAACAGCAGCAGTATTACTTGAAGAAATTACAGGAATATTACCTGAAGAAGTTGCATTAGCAGCAGCAGTATTACTTGAAACAGCAGCAGTATTACTTGAAACAGCAGCAGTAACAGTTCCTGAAGAAGCACTAGGAGCAGCAGCAGAACCAGTGCCACCACCTCTCATTGCAACAATGTGTGCTGAACCAGATCCATGTAACATAGATTCACTTGAATAACCGGGAGGTGGTATAGAATCACTCATTTATTAATACATAATATAGTATACATATTTATTAAAATGCACATAGAAGGGTCTAAGAATAATGAATAATTTAAGATGCAACAAAATGGCATCATCAAATGATTTTACAAGAAAGAAAAAGAAGATTGACTGTAAACCTGAATTAGTTATTTCAAGCTTACATACATTTTATTCAACATGCAAGGAATTAGATAAAATTATGCCATATCTTACAGGAGATACAAAAATATCCCTACGTCTAATTGATTGGTTTGTAACAAATTATTGCAGAAAAATGTTTATAGGATATCCATTAAATGGTCAGGAATTTCTGATATATCTCAGTTATAAAAGCCAACTTCGTGCCTATTCAAAACAACTATTTGATCCAAACTGTCGCCGTGAAAGAATATTATTTGAAATACCTGGCAATGAACCATTCTTAACAACTGTAGGTAAACTCAATTTCTTTCGTTGGGCATACGAATCACGTGTACTGCAATACATCGAAGATCATCTCGAAGAAATCGAAAAAGAACGCGATAATGACAGAAAAGAAACCAAAGAAGATACACAGCAACAACGACGTAATGAATCAGAATCATCCACTGATTCCATACAAAGTAAATGCACAATTCCATCAGAAGCAAGTATTAGAACTACAATTGCCGACAATGATGATAAACATATATCTTTAATGAAAATCGCATCTACAACTGAACAACGACCTTCGCCACAATCAAATACAATACTTAATTCAACGCGTCGAAGACGTAATAAATCCATACCATCCATTTCATGTCATATACAACGCTATGATACAGAAGTGAAACTATCTTTTGACTAATCGATCATATATTGCAGTATTCTCTTTTAATCCACGATCATCTTTCATTTCCACAACGGTTTTTTTCATTTCACGTATAACATTATATGGATCTGATTTAATATCCATAGATTGATAATATTCGTCGCGATAAAAATGCTGGCGATCATTTGCAGAATGAGAATATAGCGGTGTTCCACGATAATCCTTATGATTTGTTCTACTCGCTTGTGGCATTGTATCTTTATGAATAGGTACACGATTCTTATCTGATGTATTATATGTCATGGAAGGTCCATCCGTTTGCCAATGTTCATAATTATATGCATTTATTTGATCACGTGCCAAATATTCATTTCTTAATTGAAGGCCTTTCATATTAACAGCATTCCCTATTTTTGGGACGTTTTCATAATTTATATAATGTTGCTGCTGTTGTTGTTGCTGTTGTTGCTGCTGTTGTTGCTGCTGTTGCTGCTGTTGTTGTTGCTGTTGTTGCTGCTGTTGTTGCTGCTGTTGTTGCTGCTGTTGCTGCTGTTGTTGCATTATAGATGACATTTTTATCACCGTTTAAATCTATATCATATTATTTTATATCAAGAATGCATAAAGTATTAATTTATTATGCAAAGAAAGCAGCCATTGCTGCCGAATCATCATGTATATTATATATTGTTAATTGTCTTCTTGATAAAGGAAAGGATCCATGGCTAATGAATGACGCAGATTTCAATCAATTTAATAAAATAATTAAAGAGAATGATATTATATCTCAAGGCAATATCTATAAATTGGAGACGGAGAATGATACATTATATTTACAAGCATGTGATGCGGGAAAAATGAATATGACAGATTTTTATACATATAATGAAGCGAAGAATGAAGATATATTACAATGGAGAACATTTCGTTTTTTCTATGATACAAAACTTGGTCAACCTATTTTCGGTTCATTCAGTAACCTTGAATGGTTAGAACCGTTTTTTAGACATTTAATAACAGCGCCTTAAGTATTATCACAATATATAATTAAATATAAATTAAAAATGTCAATACCTCTAAAGAAAACCCAAAAAAAACTTCACGATCCAATACAAAGCACATCAATAGCTACAAATCAATCGAATAAATTAACCGCTTTTTTAGATGATACTATATCTAATGCATATAAACGTCCATGGCATAGATTAGAACGTGGATTACGATTGAATCGTTTACGTCAATTTGTTGATAATGAGAAGATACGTATGCAATTATCACAAGTTGAAGCTGCGGAATTAATGTTATTGCTGCAGAAAGCACTTGATAAAAAACTACTTAATTCTAAAACGGCGATAATATATGATATGGATACAGAAACTATTTTGGAAATTAAAGGACTTGTATCACATCGTAATGCAGATGGATTTCTCAAATTTCAATTTATTGAAAAGAAAACAGGCAGCAATACACCAGGTAATGTTACAATGAAGAAACGGAGTAATTCAATACATGCACAACCCAATACAGTTGATGAATCATAATTGGTCCCTCAAAAATTGAGATAATATAATATATTAGTTATTATACATATATTATATTATTAAATGGAATTTCTACAAGATGATAAATATAAATGGATGGTGAATTTTGAAGATTTACTTGATATACCAAAAGATCGTTGTACACTAGAAGTACATTACGAGGAATTCTTGGATGCTGCAGATGAATGTTGTGATGATGATGAAGAATATAATATTGCTGTGGAAATTATAGAATGGTGGAAAAGATGTCATTTACATCGTCTAGAAACCCAATATAATACTACAGATAATATGAAATCAGTTGATATTTCCAAAAAAATCGCGGAAGTAATTAGTAGAAAACAGATTGCACAACGTACCAAAGAATGGTATGAACATGCAAATACAGTTCTAACAGCCAGTGAATTCTCTACTATCCTCAAAAAGGGTCGCACACGCGGCCAATTAGTTCTTAAGAAAGCTGCTAGAACACTTGTCGAATTCAATCAACAACTTGCTGTTGAATCGTTGAATATGTCAGCATTTGACTGGGGTATCAGATTTGAACCAGTTATTAAACGTCTCTATGAAATGAAACATAATACAAATGTTATTGAAGTAGGACGTATTACACATGTAACCAATCCTACACTCGCTGCAAGTCCAGATGGTATCTGTGAAACTAGTGGTCGACTCGTGGAATTCAAATGTCCTGTATCACGTGAATTAACTGATAATATACCAAATGACTACTATATTCAAATGCAAATACAATGCGAAGTAACTGATATTGATCATTGCGACTATGTAGAAGCCCAATTTAGATCTATGTACAAAGATAAGTTACAAGGACCAGAAGGGCCTGCAGCACTTATTGAAGGAACTATATGGCTAATTGAAGCGTATTCTGAAGAAGAGGGATATTCACGCCGATATTATTATGGAGAACCACATTATACATATTTAATGCAGACCGCTGAAATACCTCGTGATTTGAAAGAAAACGAACATATAGTGGAAACTATTCAATGGGAACTTATGTCATATAATGAAATTGCTGTAAAACGTGATACTATATGGTTTAATTCAACTGCTACACCCGCAATTACGGAATTTTGGAAAGATGTTGCTGCTGCTAAGAAAGGTGAATATATATTACCTGCATCTACGCGATCAAAGAAGCCATGTACAGAATCTACTGAGCAGCCTACAAATGAATGCCTAATAATTACGGATGAATAATATATAGCTATCAAATATGGGTATACCATATAAAACACAATATTCATTCGAACAAAGATTCGCAGAGGCACAGAAAGTTCGTCAGAAATTTCCAGGAAGATATCCATTCATTATTGAACGTGCAAATGTAGCAAGAATGACTATACCAGAAGTAGATAAAAAGAAGTATCTTGTTCCAGGGGATATAACAATGGGGCAATTTATTGGAATTATCCGAAGAAATATGCAAGTACGACCCGAAATTGCAATATTTTTCTTCATGAATGGATCATTACCTACAACTGGAGTATTAATGAAGGAATTATACAGTAGACACGTTGATAAGGACGGATTTGCATATATGCAATATGCAGGGGAATCTACATTTGGTAATTAGGCATAAAATGATCCTATCATTTCCTGTCTTGTTCCTGTACATGAATCAGGATATGAATGTTTATAATTGTTTGTAACTTGTGCATAGTTTCCTGTACGATTATTCTGTGACATGAAATCCATTTCATAACATTTCTGTGCATCTATATGTCCTATTTGTTCCTGTCCTGGTTTTGCAGGGTTCTGTTTAATTAATACATCTGCAACGGCGAGATCTCCTGTAAGTGGTGCATTTCCATATGATGTACCTGGTGGTTCACCAGATATGACTGCATCATATGTTGCATGGCGAATTATATGTTTCTTTGCTGTAACTGGTGTGGGCTTTTGTACAAAATAGATTATTACTGTGAATAGACATCCCAGAAATATAAGAACCCAAAGATTTGTCTTCATTCTAATATCAGAACTCAGTATAATACTGTATTTTACGGCACTTTTATAGCTCCTGTGTACCGGACCACAAATAAGAAAAATGAGTTTAGAGAAGGTTATCCCCGCCAAATCCCAAAAAGCCGATATGTATGTTACAAAAAGAAATGGAATGCGCGAAGAAGTATCATTTGATAAGGTACTTTCACGAATTAAGGCTGCTGCACGTGGTCTAGATGTAAATGCAACTGTTATAGCACAGAAGACGTTGGCACGTATTTATAATGGTGTTCATACTACTGAACTGGATGAACTCTCCGCACGTATAGCAATTTCTTTGGCGGCGACGTATCCTGATTATGGAGCATTGGCTGCACAGATTGCAATTTCGAATCATCAACGTAATACATGTGCATCATTCTGTGATGTAATGCATACTCTCGCAGATCAAGTTCACGCGAAAACTGGGGAAAGATTTGCAACAATTTCACCTGATTTTATTAGTCTCATACGAGGACGTGAAGCGGAAATAGATGCAATCATTGTTCATGAACGCGATTTCTTATTTGATTATTTCGGATTCAAAACGTTGGAGAAACAATACTTACTGAAAGATGCTGTTGGGAAAATTCTGGAACGTCCACAATATATGTATATGCGTGTTGCATTGGCTCTATGGGGACATCTACCAACACTTGATAGAGTAATAGAGACATATACATTGCTTTCAACGAAGCGATTTACACATGCTACTCCTACACTTTTTAATGCAGGTATGCCACGACAACAAATGTCAAGTTGCTATCTGCTTGCAATGGACAGCGATACAGTTGGTGGTATTTATAAAACACTTGGTGACTGTGCACAAATTAGTAAATATGCTGGGGGTATTGGTTTACATATACATAATATTCGCGCAAAAGGGTCTATCATTCGTGGAACGAATGGTGTAAGTAATGGTATTGTACCGATGTTGAAAGTATTCAATGATACTGCACGGTATATTGACCAATGTTTTACTCCTGGTACACTTGTATACACAGATAATGGTGTAAAACAAATTAATACAATTCTACCTGGACAGAAAGTTCTTACAAGCAAAGGATATCAAACTGTTCTGAAACAAGTTACACATCAATATAATGGAGAAATGCTTCAAATAAAATTAGAAGATCATACAGATAGTGTAATAGTAACTGGAGAACATCCTATATTATCTGTTAAAGTGAAAGAAGGTATGACATATGAAAATATACAACATGCTATAGCAGAAGGTATATATGTAGTAGATTATATTGAAGCAAAAGAATTAGATGTAGGAGACTATACTATATTCCCTGAAGGAGAACTGAAGAAAATATGCTCTATCAATATAACTACATATAATGGTACTGTATATGATTTCGAGATAGATGGACCACATGATTATACTGTAGCACATCTTGGTATTGTGCATAACGGTGGCGGCAAACGCAATGGTTCTTTTGCAATATATTTAGAACCCTGGCACGCAGATATTGAAGATTTCTTGATGCTCAAACGTAATACTGGAACAGATGAAGAACGTGCTCGTGATCTCTTCTATGGTCTCTGGATTCCTGATCTATTTATGGAACGTGTTGAAGCCGATACAGAATGGACATTATTCTGTCCAGATGAAGCGCCTGGATTAGCTGATGTATGGGGGGCGCAATTTAAGGAACTATATGAAAGATATGAACGCGAAGGGCGTGGTCGTCAACGTATTAGTGCCCAGAAGCTCTGGTTCAAGATCCTAGATTCTCAAATAGAAACAGGAACTCCATACCTTCTTTATAAAGATCAATGTAATTCAAAATCAAATCAGCAGAATCTTGGTACTATTAAATCATCTAATTTATGCGTCGCACCAGAAACTTTAATTTTAACAGATAAAGGGCAAATACCTATTTATCAGTTAGAGGGTAAAGAAGTTAATGTATGGAATGGCGATAATTGGTCAAAAACAAAAGTTATGAAGACTGGTGAAAATAAGAATCTTATGAGTATAGATATTCTTGTTGCTATAAAATCAGAAGATGCAACATATTCTTTTAATTTGAAACGAATTGACTGTACACCATATCATAAGTTTATTGTTCAATCTGATAGTCCTATTATTGATATACAACAAATAGTAGATGCACCTCGAAAAGAAGCAAAAGAATTAAAACGCGGTGATTGTCTTAGATCATGGAAAGATGAGAAAGGGATCATGTATGAAGCTGTTGTATGGAATATATGTTACTATGGAAGAGTATCCGATACATACTGTTTTAATGAACCAGAAAATCATGCAGGTGTTTTTAATGGAGTACTTACTGGTAACTGCACAGAAATTCTAGAATATTCTGATTCATCTGAAACGGCAGTATGTAATCTCGCCTCCATTAATTTATCAACTTTTGTAGATCAGAAACGTCGTACATTTGACTTCGAAGCTCTTCGTAACATAACACGTACAGTTGTTCGTAATCTGAATCGTGTAATTGATATTAATTATTATCCTACACCAGAGACTGAACGTTCTAATATGCGTCATAGACCTATTGGTATAGGTATACAAGGTCTTGCCGATGTATTTGCAATGATGCGTTATCCATGGGAAAGTCAGAAAGCACTAGAATTAAATCAACGTATATTTGAACACATGTATTACGCAGCAATCCAAGAATCAGCAGCAATTGCACAGGAACAGGGATCATACAGTTCATTTGAAGGTAGTCCAGCCAGTAAAGGAAAGCTACAGCCAGATCTTTGGGCTATAACACCACTTACACAACAGGATTCAACACTAGATTGGACAGCACTCCGTGAATCAGCAGCACAGGGACTACGTAACAGTCTTCTAATTGCTCCTATGCCCACAGCATCTACTAGTCAAATCTGCGGATCAAATGAATGCTTCGAACCATTTACATCGAATATATATACACGTCGTACTCTTGCAGGAGAGTTCGTTGTTATTAATAAATATCTTATGAACGATCTCATACGATATGATATTTGGTCCGAAGAACTCAAACAAAAGATAATTGCATTGAATGGATCTATACAGGGTCTCGATGAAATTCCACAATCTCTTCAAGAACTCTATAAAACATCATATGAAATTAAACAGCGAACACTTATTGATATGGCGGCTGGTCGTGGACCATTCATTTGTCAATCACAGTCCCTCAATCTCTTCGTTGCGAATCCAAATTATTCAAAGCTCACATCAATGCATTTCTATGCATGGAAGAAGGGTCTCAAAACAGGAATGTATTATTTACGTACAAAAGCTCCAGTAATGGCGCAGAAATTTTCCGTTGACCCTGATCTAATTAATACAATTACACAGGATAAGAAAGATCGTGATGCAGAGAAATATGATGCTGATCCAGGATGCTTGATGTGTAGTGGTTAGGGTACACACCTTATCAATCATGTAATTACATAAAATAATATTGTATGATTCAAAGAAATAATACAATATTATCATAAATGAATACAACATCATCGGCCAAAACAATTAAAATAGAAGATTTTGAAGAATTATTTCAACGTATTTTGGCTCAACCCGAACTTGATAAGCATTTATATACATTTATTCATAATCTATCAACAATCCTAATATGTTGGAGATCATCTGCAGGTGAACAAGGATGGGCTACAGGTTGTACAGGTGCAGATGGTGTACAGTTATTTAGCGCAGATGAAGCTGCTCAAGTTGAACAACTATTCACTCGTGCAGGACCTGTCATACAATCCATGTTTTCAGAACAAAAATGGCAGCAGAGAGGTGGTGATATAACAGATGGTATGAAAAAATTATCTACCTTTTCAATAAATCCAGAAGATGTCAGTATAGATAATTTATATCGACGTTTTTCGAACTATATGGCAAGTATTGATGAACAAAATAGGGAATTAGCTCGTATGATTGGTCCATTGGCAATTACTTCATCATTGAAAATGGATCCCTCAATACCTATTCCAATACCTCCATTTCGTATTCAAATGCCAGCAAATGCTATTATTCCATTATTAAATGGACTTCTTGAAATACTACGAATAATTTTCACATTTGCATTTCCTGTAGATACCCTGCGTAAATTATTTACTGTTTTCCAGGCGGGTTTCGATGTGGCTCGTGGAGAATGGAAGTATGCTATTTTCACCTTAATGGGACTCTTTGGATCTGCACCACTATTAATAGGTGTTGCATTGAAGTTGATGCGTGATGCATGGTTATTTATATCACCACAGATTCGTGAACAGATACAAGATGATATGTTTTATGCAAGTAAATCCTTTTTTGCTGGATTCTTATTATGGTCTTTTTCTGTTTTTTCACCTGATTTCATTAGAACACCTATTGAAACTGCCATTATGCCTGTTAAGGAATTGATCGAAGGTGTAAATGAGAAAATAGAAGGATTCGAAACGAAGGCGAAGAGTATAGCAAAACCACTTGGACTTGATGTAATATTTGCTCGTATTCCTGAAGATACTATACCATCATTTCAGAATATACAACAAATTCAGCGTATAGTGCAACAACCAGAAATATTCTGTAATCCTCAAGTACAATCTATTATTGAACCATTTATGAAAATACCACCACTTCGTCTTGCATTTGAATTATTAAATATACCTATAGATGCTGAGGAAAGAGTACGCAGATGTGCAGGGGTGGGGGTTGATCAAGATATTACTGAATCTATAATACAGCGAATGAAACCAGTTGTACGTCGTCTATAAGTTGCGGGAAACCGTGAGCTTTGTAATTCATTTCATGAATTATTCGGCCTCCACTTTTACTCCAACAATGCCATGAATAAATTCTAAATATTCACGTGGAAATCCCCAGAAACATCCAGGTTTATGTTCATTACCTGGTACATTTCGCGAAGATGTATTTTGATTATGTGTAAAAGCAACAATAATTTGTTGTGGAGGCATTTCAATAACGGCAGTTTCACGTCCATTAATCCATTCTTCTCCTTCAGCAATATTTGTTAAAGGAAAAGAACGTGCCCTCCAAAAACTGCGTCTAAATGTGAGAGTTGCTTCTGAAATACGAGAACCTTGTGATAATTTCCATGGAGGAATATTCACGGATGATATTCCACGCATTAAATCATAACATGCAATTGTTGTACATACTGCTACATCTTTCTTGGGATATGCAGTCAGCCATGCAACACGCCGACGAAATGATGTAACAGGATAGTGATCATCATCATCCATGAAAAGAATAATATCATGTTCAGCACGTTCAACACCAATATTACGTTTTTCACCTATTGATCGTTTACCATCAAGTGGAATATATGTAATTGTTAAATCAGAAGACTTATTACCAAATCCAATAATAATATCCGATGCAGATTTATCGGATTCTGAATCATCTACAACAACCCATTCTATTTTATTATGCGGATAGTCTGTAATAAGTAGATTATGACATGCTACATTTGCAAATTTACGACGGTTATGTAGTAGTGTTACAATAGAAATCTTGGGACAATCATTTGGTAGAAGTATAGGAGGCATTACAGGGAGTTTCTTTGGAGGGAGTCCAGTAGGAGATTCAAGATGTGTCACAAATACCTGTTTTAGAGATTCAATGAATTTGATCCATCTGTCTTCTGATTGTGTTGTCGCTTCTGCTGTTTCTACATCCTGCTGCATAAATGTCCCAATTACTGTATCTAAACTGTCTGTCTGGGGAATCCATGATGCTGTGAGCACACCTGGTCGCTCCTGTTTTGTTGATTCAATATACTGTGTTCTTTTACTAGCTGGAAAATACTGTTTGAATACTGGTTGATCATTTAGAATCATGAAACAATTATACTGTTCTGCTTCTGCAATAGCATGACCGAACCCTTCTGATAAAGAAACACCCAAATATCCTTCCGTAGTTTGCAGGAGTTCACGACGTTTTTCTATGGAAATATCTCCAGATATTACTTTGACATTCTCCATTGTTTCAATAGAATGTTTTGTAAGAGTAGTATATACTGTTAGTGGTGGATATTGTGGCTTCCATGCATTTGCTACAACTGTTACTGCATCCAGTTTATTTTTTGATCCTCCGCAAAATGTAATGAATTCTTTCTTTCTTTTAATAGACGCCTGTTTTTTTTGACGTGGTTGCTGATGCGCCTGTCCTGTCGAGTGCTGCGGATGCAGCACCGTTTTCGCCTCTTTATTCAAAGAGGTCGTCGACCATGGAATGAAATATATATTATCATGTCCTGCTGCTTCCAACTGTGCAACTGTGCCTTCATCTTTGCATAAAATCCCTGTAAACTGCTGCAGATATGGGGACCATTCTTTTACATGAAACCATTCAGGATTGACCATTAAATAATTAATAGGAGCCCATGGAATTACTGCAATTGTAGGTATTTCCATATGTATTTGAACATCTGCTGTTTGTGGAGGTTCGCGGAAATCGAGATGACGTGCTTTACATACAGGGAGTCCAATTAATGATCCATAACGACGCAGAGCAGATTCAATGAGTTCACAATCACGTTTTAATCCAAATGTACTAGATTTATTATAAATGAATTGGAATTGTATAGGTCTTTTATGATTAACTGACATATTTACAATTGTGTAGATGATGTATCTTTATATAGATAATACATTTAAGGAAATAATGGATGGTCAAATACGAGACTTGGGATTTGTTGCATGGAGAGATTCCTTGGCCAGTTATGAAAAGATGAAGGGGAGTGAATGGGAATCAGCATTAAAAGAAGAAAGTTATATTTGGAAAAAGGCATATAATAGGTTGGACAAGAAGCAAATAGACGTAGCCAAGCAAATCCTTACAATAGCACAGGAGGAAACGCGTCCCGCCATATTCAAAGCAGGGCCATACATAACAGTTGCACCAGCAGGTTCATTTTCGGTTTCATGGTCATGGCAGCAACAGCAAAGCCAATCAACAGTTTCTAGAGATATACAGTTACATCCCACAGACAGTGAAATAGTATATATAGTTGGTGATGCAGGAGGTGGCTCAGAATCATATGAATTAGTTGCACAGCATCGAACACGCGGACAATTATGGCGTAGATCACCAGTGGGTCCTACAATAGGTATTATAGGGCATAGAATATATTATCTCGGTGTTGAGAATAGTCTACGATATTTACGAGTATATTCATGTAATCTAGAAGATGGCCAAGATGAACGTCTAATATATGAAGAGACTGATAAGCGATGCAATCTATTTCTTCAGCGTGTTGCAAATGGATTGTATATTATCGCCGATAATTCAGGAAAACAACGTATTGGATATATAGGTGATCGTGGTGGTATACATTGGTTATCTGCGCGGTTTTATAAAGAATCCATTATCCCTGTGGGACCACATGGGAATTATATTTTTACGGAAAATGAGAAATATGTATCTCAAGCAGGATGGAAATTACCATATGATGGTGATATGGATCGATATGGAATTGAATGGGGATCAGCAGCTATTTCTGGAAAGAAAGGTTGGTTAGTAGCCCGTGAGTATGGTGCGAAGACGTTGTATTGGTGTTCATCAACAGCACCTCCAGTAAAGAAGTATATATTGACAACAGGTACAATATTATATGATGGATTCTATTCATCTGAACAAAATGGCCAAATAATTATATGTATATTATCTCCAACAAAATCAATACATACAATATCATTATCACCAAATGCAGACTCTTTCATTATAACACGCCTCCCTACACCATCTCTACAATTATTCAAAGGGCTTAAAGAAACTGAACTCCGTGCAAAAAGTGCAGATGGGACACTGGTATATGGGCGTATGATATCAACTACTTCAAAACCAGTTGCACTCCTCATTATTGGCTATGGTGCATATGGACTACCAACTTCCATTGGTACATGTAAATCACAATGGGGACCTTTATTGGCTAATGGATGGGCTGTGGCATATGCATTTATCCGCGGTGGTGGAGATCATAATGATCACTGGACAAATGAAGGTCGCCATCTAATGCGCGAACGGTCCATTGAAGATTTCGAAGCAATCATTACATCTGCACAAAAGCTCACACATTGTAATGGACACAATACAGTAATATATGGACGATCCGCAGGTGGTCTATTAGTAGGTGCTACATTGAATCGTGCAATTGCCATGATTGCTGGCGTTTTCAGCGAAGTACCATATGTAGATGTTCTGCGTACATCATCTAATCCTACATTACCGCTCACAGAAATGGAATACGAAGAATTCGGTAATCCACATACATTCGTGGACTTTATGTTACTCTCTTCAATAAGTCCCATAGACAATATTGTGGCGAATGGGACCGCAGCAGATAAATTCGTATTATGTCGTTCCGGTTTACGTGATAAAGAAGTGCTGCCATATGAGCCTGTTAAATGGATACATACATTGCGTAAAATGAATCCGGCTGGAAAAGGACCAAAGGTTCTTGCAATGGAAACAGAGGAGGGGCATTTTTATTCTCTTAATCGCGGAATTGAAACACGTGCGATTGATTTAGTAATGTTGCAGCATTTTTTATCATCTTTATTCCCTCTCCAAACTTTTCATAAAAAATCGCAAGATAGTATATAAAATGGAATACCGTAAGAGCCGCAAGAACCGCAAGGAACGCAAAGAACGCAAGAGCCGCAAGCAGGAAGGTGGCAAGCGCCGCAAGACTGCCCGCAAGAGCCGCAAGCACCGCAAGACTGCCCGCAAGCACTAAATGCTTTTCAATATAACTAATTAATTTACAATATAATTATATGATTTATTCATCTATAATCATACAATTATTTACATTCTCCTGGAGCGCTTCATCATCATTTATCAATACAGCAGGCTTATAGGAAGATTGTGCACCTAATAACTTTCGCAAGAATAGCCGCCGATGATGTTTATCAAGACCGTGTTCTCTAATACCAGCTGTATGAGCGGCGGTTCCATATCCTTTACATTTAAGTAAATTATACTTTTCATTTAACTCTGGATGATCAGTGCAATATTTTACAATCCATGCATCATGTTCTACTTTTGCTAAAATAGATGCTGCTGCGATGGATAAATATGTAGCATCACCATCTGTTACTATATGCTGTTCACCTGTCCAGAATTTATTATTGAGTGGCATTGTTCCATCTACAATAAGACGATCTGGTTTTACTGATAATTGTTCTACTGCACGTGCAAATGCTGTTTGATTAGACCATGTCATACCATTATCATCGATCTCTTCAGCAGATACTGTACCGAGTCCCCATACTACATGACGCTTAATTTCTTCTGCAATACGCTGCCGTTTCTTCTCTGCAATCTTCTTCGAATCACGAACTTGTTCAAAACATTTGCGTTGTTCGGCAGTCCATTTCTCTTCATCTGGTAAAATTACTGCAGCTGCCATTAATGGACCCCAAAATGGACCACGACCTGCTTCATCTATACCTGCCTCCACCTTATTATCATTTATATTATATCTAGACTGATATGTAGACATTTCTATTGTATTATAATAGGTACATATAGTAATATATTACATCAATTTTATATATTATAATAATAAATGAATAATTTCTATATTATAGCCATAGTATTATTAATATTTTGTGCAATATTTGCAAGACGTGAATATTTCATTGCAGATCCGACGAATATTAATAAAGATAGTGCAACACGATTTTTAGCAGGTATTGCTGTATTAAAACCAGTTGATTTATCTGGTAATGACATTTCTGGCAATAACATTTCTGGCAATAACATTTCTGGCAATAACATTACTAAAAATCCTCAATTAATCAAAGATATACGTTCTGTTGTGCGTGATGAAATAATTGCAGCAAATGTTACATCTGCAAATACTGCAAAGGCCGCTACAGGTGCTTCATGTAATCAAGCAACAACATTAACACCATCTTTACAACAAGGTCAACAGTTTTCTAATCCGGCTTATGATATGAATCAATATATACGTAAGGATAGTATACCTTGTCATGCATGTACATTAGATTATTAGATTATTTTCAACAACTGCTGACAATGACGTCCAGAAATCGAAATAGTAATATTCATAATATTTAATAAATGGAGAAGGCAATACCTTTTATTATATTAGTTACAGCTGGAGCTGCATATTTATATTTCACAAATAAGAAGGAATATTTTACTGCTGTGCCTGCAACTGCTGCATTACCTGCTGCAACAGAACAAACACTTCCTGTTACTGCTCCACGTCTACCCCAAGATCCTTCCACATCTAAACAAACTCCTACTGCACGACTTGCAACATTTGCAGAAACACTTACTGTTTTCCTACAAAAAGAAGGGATCCATTTACAATCAACTTCTTCAGATCCCACCATTCTTCTTCCATTACAGCGCGCATTTGCCGATAAAGATAAACTCCAAAAAGAACTCGCCGTTATTAAACGCAATCCTTCGGCTCCTATGGGAATTACCATAGGTGAATTATATGATATGGAAATGAATCTACAATATCTTCGTAAATTGGCGGCTGCTCTGAAGAATGTGGAGGGTTTTGCAGATATGACTTCAGCGGGTCCTCGTGCAACTCCACAGGAATTATCGGATTTCAAATCACGACTTTCTGGAGAAATAATACGTCTACAAGCATCTGGTACAACAGATCCAGTTATTGCAGCACGTATTAAAGCACTACAATCAATCAAACAGGAAATAGATAAATATATTACTGATTTACAGTCAGGACTTTTGAAACCACAGGAAGTTCCAGTATATCAGAGTGATATTATCAATTCTTTACCAATACTCGGAAAACCCAATGAACCACTTCCACAGATTATTAAAATGGCGAACTTACCTGTTGGTCTAGAAAATATACTTCCTGCACAGGATACACAAGATCCTGCATCACGACAAGAATATTCAGATTTAATTAATAAATATGCTGATACTGTATTGAATGGTCTTTCATGGAGTATTGCAGGAACACTAAAATATACAGCACCAAATGAAGTATCAGCTGCACAAGCAGTATCTGCGTCTAATAATCTTGCTTCATTCAATATGAATAGTATTGGTGGCAACAGTACCGTATCTACAACAGGATTTCCCAGTATAGGTGATCTAACAAATGTTTCTCAGCAACAACAAGAACAATCAATAGACAATGAACCTATTGTTAATGACATGTATTCAATGAATCCTGTAGAAGGAGGCCGTGCTCCTGGACAGTTTGATTGGAGAGGCCTAGCAGTACATATAACAGATCAAATACGTAAACGTGGTATGAATCCCGCTGATTTTGGTGCATTAAACATTGAAGGTGTACAAACAGCACCTGGTGGTAGTTGGCGTGGATATACAAATATGATCTGTTCAAGACTCAATACAACAATGGATCCTGGTCTTCCAGAAATGTGTGGTTGTCCACCTGAGAAATGGCGTGGTTGGGGATTACCTAGATGGTAAATATACTGTATCAATTCTATGAAATATACATATCCGGATTTTTATTTACTATATTAATCATTATATAGAATAATATAGTAAATAGAATGAAATTATCAACAATACATGTTGCCTTAATTTTTATTTTAGGTATAATACTTGGTATGCTATCTAATAAATTATTCAAGACAAATGAAGGCTTCACAGCAGTTAAAGATGATAGCGGATGTCCAACAATACCCAAAGCGCCTGAAAAGCCTCAATGTGGTGTATGTAATCGACAATTAGCTACATGTAATTGCAGCAAACCTCAACCTGTATGCCCTCCCTGCAGACAACCTGATATGTCCAAGTATGTATTGAAGGCAACTATTCCTCCCTGCCCTGTCTGTCCTGATCTTTCCGATTATATTAAGAAATCTGAAATACCACCTGTACCTGATCTCTCCAAATATGTTCTCCGTTCATCTATACCAAAACAACAACCAGTTATTCTTGACTGTAGTAAATGCCAGAAACCTAGTGGTGAATGTCCTCCATGCCCTCGTCCACGCTGCCCTGAAGTGAAGTGCCCTGAACCCACCAAATGCCCTGCATGCGCCCCTTGCCCTAGACAAACATGCCCATCTACTGTTGTGAAATGTAAAGCGGAAGATGCTGCTGTTGATACTGTACGTCCTTATCTTGCACCATTAAACTGGAATAGTTTCGGTAATTAAGAGTGTTGTATAATATACTATATAATATCAATATGAAGATTAATATATAGAATAATAAAATGTTAACAAAATTACAATGGATTATACTCATTACAATTTTGTTATTGGCGGTGAATTATATAGGTATTATACTATATGATCGATTTATGAAACCCCGACCATGGTCTGTATCATTATCAGAGGGATTTACAACGCTATCAGCAGAAGAATCCCGTTATAATTGGTTGGAGAATGATGCAATATATGATTCATTTTATGCTGATATTTACGATAAAATAACGCAGGGTGCAGCTCGTTCGCAAGCAGAAGCCACACTTATTGTGAAGGAATGGGAGAAGAATGCACAGGAAAAACGGCAATCATGGACTGTCCTCGATATTGGTGCAGGAACTGGTATTGTTGCAGCATCTATGGCTAAAATAGGTATACCTCGTGTTATATGTTTGGATAAATCCGAAGCAATGTTACAATATATACGTAATACTACATTGCCTGCAACAACGTTATCTGAAGAAGAGAAGAAGGGAATTATAACTAAACAGGGGGATTTCTTGGATGCAAATGCTATCGGTTCATCTGAAGTGAGTCATGCATATATGACATATTTTACAGTATATTATGCAGCTGATTTGGAGGCATTGCTTCGTAATGCAGCATTATGGGTAAAACCTGGAGGTGGTTTAGCAATTGAAGTAGTAAATAAATATAAATTCGATCCAATACTTGATTCAGCATCACCATTCATTTTCAGTACACAAAAATATTCAGATAAAAGACGTTTGAAGAGTCATGTGACATTCGATAAATTCACATATGAAGCAGAATTTGATATGGATGCAGATCCCCAGGTTGAATTCCGCGAAACATTCCGTTTTAAAGATGGATCTGTAAGACGACAACGACATAAACTTAATATGCCCACAATAAATGATATTGTAAAAACAGCAACATATGCTGGATGGACATATAAAGGCTATACTGATTTAATAGGTATTGGTTTTGAATATGCATATTTGCTTTATTTTACGCATTAATTTTTGCGAATTATTATAAGAATATACGAATGCATCAATCGCATAATATATTTGCGCCTGGTTTAGTACGTGGTGCAGCAAAATTGGATTATGCTCCTCATAAACGTTATGCATATGTAGAACATCCCATTGAAGGATGGCGTGTATATATACGATCCTGTGCATTTATATATGATATGTCTGCTCCATGGAATCCCCGTCGTTTTCTTGTTGTAAAACGTACAGGTTCCCAAGCATCTACAAAATCATGGGAACCTCCAAAGGGACAAATGGAAGGGAAGGATATTGATCAAACATCTCCTATGTCAACGCTCCTTCTGGAAAATATACGCCGTGAAATTTCAGAGGAATCGGGTATTACATTCTCGAAAGAACACGCTGCACAACGTATATATTATACAGGTCTATGTTTTCAAGATAGAGAGAAGGATTATCCAGAGGGTCATTATTTCCAATATCATATATTTATTGTGTTTGCAACACCTGCTGAAATACGGGGAGCAGAATCACATTTCCGTTGGATAGCAGAACATCCTGCAGCATTTGCACGATTCCGTTCAGATCGTCGTGAAAAAGATGCAATTACATGGTATTCTCCACAACATACACTTATGATGGGACGATGGTCACCTCGAATTGTTCCTATGTATCTCTCCAAAATGTGGCAACATCATTAAATGCGATCTTGTATTTTATCGGATGAAACTAATACATTTGTTTTATTCAATTCGACACGTCCATTCTCTCTGTAATTAAATGTACAATTATGTTCTTCAGCAAGACGATGAGATGTACAATAATAATTACCACATCTACACGAGAATGAGGTTAATCCGAGTTTTTTGCGACAATGACCACAACGTTTTTTTCTTGCTTCATCATCTTCCTTCGCTTGCACACATCTTTCTTCCTCAATCTTCTTTTTATTCATTATTTCCATTGCATTTTCCAATGCAGCTTTCAATAGCTGTTCAGAATATGACATTCTACTTCAAAATATAATTTATGTCTAATATATAGATACTAAACATAAATCACAGTCAAATTTTAATATAAACACATGTCATTACAAACTAAATTCTGGAATAATTATCCTGGTCCAACAGTATGGCATTATATACAATCCTTTATAACTAGATCCGCTGTAAATACTCCTCCATATTTACTTCCATCAACTATATCTCTACATAATAATATATATACTAATCGCTCAATACATATTATTAATGGGCATCCTTATAGATATTATATTACTGTCATGGATGATAATACTGTATTAGAAGAAGATATTGTAGAAACCTGGAAAACTGCATTCAATCTTTGTGACATTTCCCTGTCTGTCAAAACTGTTGTCCTGCTACTGCGCGATGCTGTTACAGGTCACCTGGCTTCAACTGTTGCTGCGAAACCATTTGGTACTATTCGACGTAATTATCTTCAATCACCTATGAAAGAGCCCCTACATTATATTGATCTATTCTGGACAGCAGCAAATAAAAGAAAACAGGGTTTAGGAGATTTCTTATTAAATGGAATATTTATACAGCTTACATCATTATATAGATCTGCACCTGTTATATTTATTAAAGAGGGGAATCCATTACCGAAAATTATACCTCCATTATACAGTAGTATATATATATATAAATATATAGAATCAGGGAGAAATGATCCAAATATACAGTTTATATCGCAGGAGAAAGCAGTAACAGTTGCAGGCAGGTGGTTGGGGAACAGGACAGACAGTTTGCAGCAGCAGGCAGGACAGACAGGACAGCAGCAACAGTTTTATATTCTCTGGAAAAACAGTATATTATATTACATTACTATTCCACAACAGTATGGACCTAATGAAAAGGATCATATTGTATGGATTACAGGTATGATTGCATCACCAAAAATATCTATGAGAGAATATTCAACAGCATTAAATGAAACAGCAGAATTCGTTACATATGCATTCAATATGAAATATATATGGAGTGATATTGCATTTTTAGGAAATTCACAGCATCATCATGGATGGAATATGGATGGTCCATTTAATATATATGCATTTCAATGGAATCCCATATTATTTGGTCAACGTATTAATGGATTCTTTTGTTAGGAAGTGGGTCCTTTGAGATTTTTCAGAGTGAGTTGATATGTCATTTCGCAACCTTCATAATATAGTGTAAGAATCTGTCGTGTTTTCGCCGCAATTATATCTAATGCAGGTATACCACCACGCATAATTTGTGTATGAATACGAAGACCCTGTGGTGTTTTCTCAAAGATTTCAGCAAGTAATTTATTAACTTGTATAGAATGCGCAATTTGACGTTTAAAAAGTGCCTCCACACCTTGACGAGCTGTAATGAGACTTTGTCCCTGTAATGTTAATGGAATATCACGTGACATCTTTTTACAAAATGCATCCGTTTGCTGATCTACAAGTATGCGTTGATAACGTGTAATATCTGCTCCTGATGGAACGGATGACAACTGCTTATTTGTCATAGCTGCATACATATGCTGCAAGAATCCAATATATTCCTGTTTTTGCTGTGGTAAAAGTTGTGGTGCTGCTCCATGGAATACTGTGTATAACATACTGAGTGCTTCAATACCTTTACTCTTTTCGAAACTTCCACCAGGTGAAGGAACTGTTTTCTGAATTTGTTCATTGAATCGTGTCATACATATATAACTGCGTGCTTCTTTCGGCATTGTAGGACCAAGCGCATCAATATCCAAGAGCTGTAAAGAACGTGCAATACAATGAGCAATGGGTCGTGTTCCTGCACTTAATAATGCTTGTAATCTTTCATCTGTGGAAGCATCACCTTTCTTAACATCATATTTTCGTTTTTGTTCACCAGCACGGTCCCTATCACCAAAGAGACGTGCAATACGTTCCTTCTCTTCCCTCTGAACTAGGCGTTCACCAAATTGATCCTGATACTTTCTTCGTTCTTCACGACCAAATCCATATTTATCTCCACGCAAATCGGCCAATACATTCATTACTGCCTGTATAATTGCACGATCAATACGCATATCACGCCGTGGATATTGAATCGCTGCATAATGCTCCAAACGTTTGTTGTAATATATACCAAACTCCTTCTTTATTGATGTAGCCACCTTCTTATTACGTGTGTCATCATAGAATTCCACATTATCAATTGTTATTGTATATATTTTCACGGATTCATCATCTTGTTTAACAGTTTTAGAATATTTAATTTGTATATCCATTGTAATCTTCATGGATGAAAGTGATCCATCTGTACGATTTTTACTAAATAGTTCGATCTGTGCATATTTATCTGTTGAAGATGGTTCACCAATATTTATTACAGTTACAACACGGGATGTACGTGTCTCGTCGAATACATATACATAACTGTCGTCTGTTTCAGTAAGGAATGGTGCAAGTGCTTTGAAACCACGTGATAATTCAGATTCTGATATGGCACCGCCACGATGAACACCAGGAGGGAGTAATGGAGCACCTACAGCAGGTCCACCAATCATATAACCAGTAGCAACACGAAGGAATGATTCATCGAATACAGTATATGATAGTGCTGCTAAAACTTGGAAGAGTTTCGTATAAAAATAGCCGAGTGACAGACACAGTGCACGACGATTCGGTAGCTTTGTATCATCCTTCAAATCCTCTACTTTTCTGAACATAAGTACACCATGCATATCTTTCGTTGGAACAATACGAAGTGGTACGAAGATTTTATCAAATGTATCTGCCAAAAAGACGACATATTTACTGCATTCAGTTCCAGATGCCAAATTTGCGAAATCCTTCGGTCGCACTTCCCTCATTAAAAACTCCAATATACGATCCATTAATAGTCTTGTTGGTTCCGTGGACCGGAGCACCTCATCTCTTAGTGATTTTGTTACTAATTTTGATGTACTTCCACCCATTTCTACTTATTTTATAGGCATGATTCATTTCATGATTCCATTCCATTCAATTCATCATATGCATGATTCATTTCATGATTCCATTCCATTCAATTTATCATATGCATAATTCATTTCATGTATTTATCCAAGATTCCATTCAATTCATCTCTATATATTTCCAATCGTTTAATACATTTCTGAATTGTTGCAACAGATACTTGACTTACTCTTGCTATTTCGGCCATTGACACCAATGATTGTTTTTGCCCCGTTTTCTTAGAATAATACTGTATAGTATATGCAAGACACCCTGCTGCCAGCGATGGGGGCATATTTTCAATACTATATCCATTCTCTTCCGCTACATCCGCAATATCTTGTGAACCTCCACGAACAATATCCATTATTGCACGAGATAGCTCCATTTTGGATAATGGAAGTTGTATATATTCACTGGCTTTTGTACTACCTTGTTGGAGATCAACTGTTTGTTTTTTGAGGAGTCCTTTCTGTTCTGCAAGGGAGAATGTCTCTTGGAAATATTTTAGTGCACGTGTAAATGTTGGTGTAGAAAGACCAAATATATCCGCAATTTCCTTCGGTTTTCGTGGAGTACCTGCCTGTTTCAATGCATTAAATAGACAGGATGCGAGTATTGCATCACGACTCAATACACGTCGATCACAGAGATCGTATAGACTAACGAATAATTCCTTCACATCATCTATAATTGATCCACCAATTCCATAGTTTGTTGATGCAATATTAAGACGCTCAAATGTATTAAGTAATGAACGCTCTTTGTATGGCATTGCATTCCATGTATGATATTTACGAACACGATTCATAGTTCTTCCATTACCGCGACCTAACAGAATAACAGTTCCGAGTGATGCTTCTGGTAAACGATGATCTTGTGGAGCACCCACACGACATGGATCATCACCACGATCATCCGTTGCAAAGAATCTATATTCCGCACTTGTATCGAACATTTTCTCGACTATTTCACCACATGCAGTACATGTACATACTTCATCATATAATAATACATCTTCGAGACCACATAATGGACATGCATATGCATCACGTTCTTTCTTTGTTTCAACTATTTCATCATTAAAATATTGTGACCATATATCTTCAGATGATTCGAATCCAATACGATCTTTCAGAATATCATATTCCTCCTTTTCAGATGGAGGAGAGGCTTCATAATGAATCGATTTTAATTTAAATAGAGAATTCATATTATATTTGCTGACGCTGCTGCATACTATGTATATAAAAATCAAATTTATTATGATATATAAACATATTTATAATCAATTGAATTATTAATAATGAATCGGTCTAATTTAGGTCAAGAAAGACGTCTTCAAATATTACCTGAACAAGAACCATCCATAGATTATATTGGACCATCATATAGTCCTGCAGATGAATTACGAACACCTGGGCAAATTGGTGTTCGCCGCGATGATACCCTTAGTAGTGTATTTGGTGCCATCAAAGGTGTTGCATATTATACGGATATGATTGGTTTCGGTGAATCTTCAAATCAATTTTCTGCTGGACTTCCATTTGATCAACTAGGTGTTAATTATTTTATGCGAACTGGTCAACAATGCTCTAATGGAGCTGATATGTATCACTATGTTCAAGGGATACCAAAAGGTGATGCATTAGGTAAGGGTCCATCACAGGCATTAAAAGAAATGGGTCTTCCTGGATTGCGAGGATTAGCACCAGGTATAATTGAAGATACAAAGGAAGCAATGGATCCTGTTCCATTAATGGGAGCATTTTTCGGTAATTCATATTCATCATGTAAAAAAGTTAGGGAACGTGTAGGAGATTCTCGTGGACGTATACAAAATGCAGAAGGTGAACGATGGATTGATGGAAATGTTCAATATAGTAATGATGGTTTCTATTACCAGACACGTTGGATAAAGGATCAATCACTTAATAAAAGACAATATGATTGTACACCGAAAACAATGAAGAAAGATGGAACTCCTAGAAAAGATAAGGATGTCCCTTCATTACCAGATGAATGCTTCATCGAAGAAGGTTTCATTGATACACAATCATCATTATTAAAAGGGGCAGCAGCAGTTGCAGTATTAGCAGCAGGGGCATATTTAATATTTAATAAGATAGGTAAAAAATAAATGGAGGCTACAGGAGAATATAGTTATTCACAATCAATACCTGCGCCAAAAAGTATTGGTGTTGGAGAAGGTATATATGAATCATTACGTGGTGTTCAATACTATTCCGATGTACTTATATATGGTGCTCCATCAAATGGATTAACGGATGGAATGGATATTCGTCCTTCTGGTGTAAATTATTTTGTGAAAACGGGTCAAAAATGTTCAAATGGAGCAGATACATGGACATATGTTGAAGGAATTCCTGTAGGTGATTCACTTGGTAAAACTATGACACGTGCATTACGTGAAACAGGATATCCTCCATTAAAAGGTTTGGCACCAGGTGCTATAGAAGATACGAAATTTACGTTGAATTTTAGTGCATTGGTTGGAACACTATTTAATGGAGCACTACCTGTTTGTAAACAAGTTACACTTCCTGTGGGTGATATGCGTGGAAATATTGTGGATAAAGATGGTAATCGTTTTGTAGAAGGTGGTGTTTTTTCTAAGGACGGTAAATATTATCAAACACAATGGATACAAGACTATACAGTTAAAAAATCTGAGCATGATTGTGCAGTGAAAACACATAATCCTGATGGAACAGCTCGCAGACCGAATGAAATACCTGAATTACCCAGTGAATGCATAGTTATAGAAGGTGCTAAGAAACCAACAATGGATTTTTCAATTAAAATTAAACCTGCCATAAAAAAAGAGGGGTTTATAGGAAATATTGTAAATGAATCAGCCAATTTGTATTGGATAATTGGTGGTCTGTCACTTGCTGCTATAGCAGCAACACAATTATTAAAGTAATTATTATGGAATTATTTGAAATAAATATTATTCATTAATCAATATTTCAAATATTATATACTTCATCAAATAGTCATGTTTATTTTCTAGTATAATATGAATACGCCTTCACTGCACACACTGCAGCAATGAAATGTCCCACGGAATATGCAATGAATTCATTAAATGATAATGAACCATATATATAACCTGCAAGAGATATGGCCGGATTTACATATGCACCACTAATACCACCTATTAAGAATACGATAGCGGCAAGAGTAGTACCAATAACGAGGGAATTACCACCAGATACAAAAACTGATAATACAAGAATAAAAGTACCGAGTGCATCGATTAAAACACGCGCGAACATTTTATTGGTTATTTGTATTAAAAATTATACATGACATATTTAATAAATTAGTATTGTATGATATATTTAATACTCTTTAATAGTGGGAAGTGTCTCTTTCGTTTTTTGTAGTTGTCCTGCTGTAATAATACGACTGGTAATACACATTGATTCCAGTTCTTGCAGTAATAGTTTGGATGCATATGGCATATGAATCTGTGCGAAATTTGTAGTATTATTGCATCCATTACAGATCCATATATTTGATTTGGGATTTGCTACTGCGAGCAACCCACATTCACGACAGATCCAACAAGGGAATGAATCTGAACATTCCATGAATCTTTCTTTTGTAAATTCTGATAAACCACCACAAAGGACGGCATCACGCTCCATTTCCGTTTATACCTTGCTCAGTTGGCTATTTGTTTCCAACGTCATTGCTATCTGCAGCTCACACATACATATTATAATATATGGAATATATATGTGCTTACTACAGACACTCTCGCGAGTGGGACTGGACTATACCTTAAGCTTTCAGTCACTTTGATGTGACTTCAGCCCACTACCATCTAGTCTCTGCACCTTCTCCAGGGGGACGCAAGCCTCCCCCTCACCCCCTGATTAAAGGGAATGAGGGAAAGAAGAATCCACCCACAGGAGCTTGGCTCAGGATTGTCTCCATAGATCTAACATTATACCTATACCTACTAGTTTTCCCAGTAGCCACCACACACTTTCATGATATGGTTTAGGAGTTAAATATTACGGGAGATTTCCCCTGAATTTGATAGTGTTGCCCCTCCATAAGGGACTAGCACGATTTTTACATCGCACTTTGGCAATTTCTTTACCAAAACGGAGCCCGCCTTCACGCGCTCTTCCTTCTGCTGGTTGTCGTGTAAGCATGACCAATGGTCCTGATGCACGACTATGAATCTTATCTTGTGAACAATGGCGCAAACGCTGATAATAACATGGTCCAATAAAGATCGACGTTTCCATCATACGACCTGTAAAACCATTATACATGATTTCATTACCATATGGTTCCAATCCATATTCATCACGAAGGATATCTGCAATTCCTTCAATAGTTGTTTTATTAAATGGTGATCCGTCACCAAGTGCACCCATTTGACATCCCAGTTTTCCTAGAATAGTTTCCATTAACTGTGCAATAGTCATACGAGAAGGAATACAATTAGGATTAATAATGATGTCTGGAATAATTCCTCCAGCAGTTTGTGGCATATCCTCTGGATTAAGAATCATACCTACAGTACCTTTTTGTCCGTGGCGCGAGTTACCACACCATACAGGAATACCATTTCTACGTACATAGATAGCACCAGGACCAGGAACTTTGCAACAATAGACTTTTCCATTATAATCTTCCCAAGCATCCTGACGTCCTTCTCCAGTTGCCGCCTTAATGTTTTTATTAACAAGCGGTTCATTCTGTGATTCAATAATTGTTAGTCGATATGCAGTTGTAGTTGATTTAATCACTTCTCCTTCACGTCCTTCTGCTTTGCAAACAGATTCTTTTCCTGCTTCATATTTAATCGAAACATTTGTTGAATATCCTGCATGAAGACACAGTCGTTGGAAATCATCTGCTAGTGCCTTTGATGATGTATCATAACGGCGAGTGCCATTTTCCATTGTATGACCATCTCCTAACATCATACCATCAATTAGCATTCTGCATTGATCGCGTGTTAGATGCCATACCCATTTAGGTAATGATTTATTGACTGCACCAACACTTAGCGGTTCGAAATATGATACAATCTGCTTTTTGTGAATTCTATATGAATTTAATGTTTCATCGTCTTTTTCTTCTTTATAACGACCAAATGCAATATTTGTTCTGGATGCAATATCATCAAGTGCATTTCTTACACGCTCCTTATGAGTAGCAATCCTAACAGAATTACTACTTACACATCCTTCTGCAATCCAAATACCAAATAGTAGAAGCCAATCATTTATATTAATGTGAATATCATCAACTGTTCTACTATCTTTACCTACACCTTTAATTATAAAGGATACTGGTGTATTATTATCATATAGTAATTCAGTTGGTATGTTTTCTACTGGTAGAATCATTCCTTCCACATTTTTCTTGTATTTCAGGCGTTTACCATAGATCTCTTCAGCTGTTTTGAATGTAAACTTCTTTCCATCACGATCACCAACATACATACGATGATTTGGAGTCACTTTCAAATCAACATGATTTGTCTTGAGGCTATAGAGTTTTCCATTGAAATCATATGACATGACTTCCTCTGGTCTACAATATTGAAGCTTTTGACCATCTTGTAGAGTTGCAATGGAATGCTCCATTGTCACCTTGTCAATAGGAACCCAACCATCAGTAGTCAATACTTCATGGTCAGGAGTATAACATGAGAATTTATCACCGATTTCAGGAACACGATCTTGTCTCATACGGATTTTGGCAAATGAATAACCTTCACCATTACGTGATTTATATACACGATCTACATAACCTGCTTCATTATTTTTCGGTGTTCTACTAACATCACGGAATTTCTTTGAACCCGCAGGCAGAACCTGTCCTGTTGGTACACGCAATGGCACTACCTTACCAATCAATATATCATCTGGACGAACATATTCATTCTCTGCAATAAATCCATCCGCTCCCAATTTATCATAATTCGCATTCTTCATCTGTTTAGTAAACACTGGATCAGGACGACAGAAACGCTCCTCCTCACCACTAGACTGATTCTTGCGTTCCTCATCCTTATATGTACGATAGAAGATTGAACGCATACGACCACGTTCCAGCGCAGCCCTATTAATCATATTTGAATCTTCTTGATTGTATCCATTGTATGGCATAATAGCAACAACTACATTTTGTCCTGTAGGAAGCTCCTGAGCACCATAGAATTTACTCATGAAAGGTGATACGAGCGGTTTCTCGGCATAACATAGAATATGCGAGATTGCATCAAATCGTTCACGGAAATTGAGAGCATACATTCCCATTGCTTGTTTTCCCATTGAAGCTTGATATGCATTTCTCGGTGACTGATTGTGATCAGGGAAAGGAATGTTCGATGCAAGTGATCCAAGCAATATTGATGGATGAATCTCTGAATGAGTTGTTTGTTTATCTTCAAGCGTTTTCTCAATACTCATTCCAATATAAATTCCATCAGATTCACCTGAATCAACATATTCAATCAGATTCTTACCAGATGGTGTTTCCCATAAGAGGAGTTTATTCCAATCATTAATATTATTTACTTCTTCTACAAGCGCTGGATCAGCAGATACTTCACGAAGTGCAGGAGCATACAGTAGAGGACGAAGCAAACGCCCAGCTTCCGTTGTAATCCATAGTTCCTTCATGGGAATCTTCCATACAATACCAGTATGATTATGAATGATACCTGCACGTTTTGCATTACGTAGATCATCTATTGCTGCCTTTGCAGTATGAGTCTCAAACACACCAATCCATGCACCATTTAGGAAAATACGTACACCAGAATGTTTCAATTCAATGGATGCATTACGTAATGATATCATATGTCCCTGTTTTGCCAAATAATCTTTCACAATATTGAGGTTTGAATAAATGCTTACAAATGTAGTGGACGACATGTTTTTAACAACACCAACTGAACCACCTTCTGGAGTTTCACATGGACAAATGAAACCAAATTGCGAATTATGTAGTTTACGTGGAGCAATTAGTTTTCCTGTTTTTTCGATCGGTGTTGAAATACGTCGCATATGTGAAATGGATGATACATAATTCAGACGATTCAACACTTGTGATACACCAATTTTGGCTGGTGCACCAATCTTCATTGAACCGAAATTACCTGTGGCCATTGATGATCTCAAATTCACATCAATAATTGTCGCTTTGATTATTTTATTGATATTATTAATATTTACAATTTCTTCGAAGTTCTGTGAAGCACGCCAGGAACCTCCATGTATTTCTTTGCTGAGTGCAGAACGAATATCTTTGATCATACGTGTAGTAAATGTTTTACGGAATAGATCTGCCAACAAGAATCCAGGAATATCCACGCGTTTATTTGGATAAGAATCACGATCATCCGCAGGAATACGGTTTTGCCAGGACCACAACACTTTACGTGTCATATGTGCCAGGAAACAAGCTTTTTCATAATCTTTGTCATTAGTATGATATCCTACCTGTGGGAATAGTTCCTCTTGTAGAATATCTTGTACAATGAGTGGTTTCTGATTTTTAACGGACCAATTTCCAATGAATTGTGAGAGCCATTGGAATGCATCTTCTTGTGTATGGATATCTCCTGCTTCTTGAATACTTTCACCAAGAACACTTTCGAATGCAGGATCACCATTTGGGCCAAGAATGAGTTCACAAATATCTGCATCAGCTAGAACACCAAGTGCACGGAACAGGATAAATAGTGGAATCTCCGTTTTAATACGCGGTACGGTAGCACGCAGCAACATGATTTGGGGGTTCTTTGGATGATATACAATTTTTACACCATTTGATTTGGGAACTTGGTCATTATCAGGACCAATGGCTTTTATTTCCACAGTTTCCACTTCTTTTGTTGTATTGCGTCCATTACGAAATACGAATGGACGATTTTCTGACATACGTTCCTGACTAATAATTGCACGTTCGCCTCCTTGGATAATGAAATAACCACCGAGATCATATGCACATTCTCCCAACTTATTTGGATGAATATTCTCCTGATCTTTGAGAAGACAGTATTTGGAACCAATCATTACAGGAATTTTACCGAGATGTACATTTGGAAAGAGTCGCTGCCGTTGTTCACGAATCCCACCACGACTGTGATCAATGAATGTAGTTGTTATACGTACATCTACATTTAATGGAGCAGCATATGTAAGATTACGAAGACGTGCATCATTTGGTAACATTGGTTGTACAGCTCCATTATTTTCGAAAATAGTTGGTTTACGAATGCTAACTTTTTCAAATACTAATTCAATCTCGTATTCATGCTGAATTGGTGCAACTTGTCCAGATGCAGATGGGCGTGCAGCAGGTATAATATTACCATTAGCAGCTTCTTGTGCAACTGGAACAGTCACTTCAACACCGAGCATAGCATTCGCAGCAGAATTAGACATACCAGTTGCAGTTGCTAATGCACTACGTGGACCTCCCAAAGGAGTTTCTGGCGAACCTTTAACAATAATTGGATTTATCATATGAATAATTTCAGGAACATCATGATCAATGAAGTTATTATAGGATTCTATTTGATGATGAATAATTTGTTTTCCATCTGCTTGGCCAAAGAATGTATCGAGTAAATGGCGATATGAAATGGAAGTAGACATTGTATTTTCTAAAATGATGTTCTGTACTATATCTTTATAAGAAGGATGTCCTGTCAATTTTTTTGAAATAGACTGGTAATATATTGCGTCATAATTTTAAGTGCATTCAAAATCGAAGTATAATGTAATAATGGGTGAGTTAACTCCAGGAGAAGATATTAAATCTATTGTAATAACTGGTAATGCTGCTAATGATCTTACTATAGGTGGAAGGAGAAGACGTGTTATTGGTGCTGGTATAACTCGTAGACGTCGTGGTGCTACTACTGTTATAGGTGGCAATAATATTACTGTATCAAAAAGTAATATACCACCTGCTCCGGTTATACCTATTGATACTACTTCTATTGCAAATATACAGCCCATTCTAAAAACGGTCGCAGCTGTTGCACCTGTATTAGGAGGCAGTTCTTCTAAACAACAGGAATCACTTCCAAAAATTAAGATTGCACCGAAAAGACGCACACAGCGTATTATTTTGGTTAAAAAACAGGCGCATGGATCCATACAATTACCATCCTCCGTGAAACATCGCACACAACGTAAATTATCCATTCCTACACAACAATTTCATGCACGTATCAAGAAAGCCAATACAACTCGCAAAGCAGCTCATACAATGTCCATTGATAAAATTAAATCATATCTTGTCAGCAAAAAAATAATTAAACCGCAATCCAATGCTCCTGAAAGCATCCTTCGACAAATGTATGCAGATTCCCTCATTGTATCACAAAAGAGCTTATAGGTTTTAATATACTTTCAATATATTTAATTGGAACTTCTACAATACAACAATTTGTATCATTAATTCCTCCACTTAATAAAAACATATCATATTTTATAATAGCACCTGTTATATATAAAAATGTTGCTATATTTCCTAAGTGATACTTACAAATAACTGGACAAAAATCGAGTGGCATATATGTTTCTTTATCAAATGTAATTAAAACAGTATCATAACATTGAAATGTACTGTTTATATTATTAACAGATTTAATATGACAGAATAACCACCATTTATTATTATAAAATATAGGTGATGCTCCACCAAATATTTTATAATCATTGCACCATTCTATTTTACATAGCTCAATTACATTATTCTCATATGTAACATCTATTATTATCCATGGATTTATACTATATACTGCTAGCAATCTACCATTTGATTCAAAATACCCCCAATTTTTTTCAACCTTATCATTATATCTATTATCTGCATAGTATGGTATAATATTATGTATAGTATTTATATATTTCCACGATGATTTTGAAGGAAGTAATGATTGTAGTTTAGATAGACTACTATTATAATCATATATATAAGTTGTAGCTATACATAACTGATCTTTATATATAAATAACCGTGGGTCCTCTTCTGACCAATTATCTTCCGTTTTTATTTCATCCTCAATATTTATAATATTATAACATAAATCATAATTAATACACCGCTGCTTTGAAAGTCCCCATTTAAATCTAGATATTCGTGGACATATTACAAATATATAATTTTCATCTTGTATATTTGTTGTATATTCATTTGTATCCTTACTCTTACCTATTATTGGACTATTATATACATAATATTCACCAATTTCTTTTGGTATATCTAAAATTTTAATATTAAATTGAATTATATGTTTTTTTATAAGAATTCCTATAGTTTTATCATATGGGACAAATAATATATTCTTAATTTGTTTTTCTATATGTTTCCCATTATTATATTCGCATAAAATATGTTTATTAAATGAATTGATATTAATATGAGATTCTTTATTAATGTATTCTGAATTTAATTGTGATATATGATGATGATATGTATGAGTATTCATATTTAAAATTCATATGATATATATATTTAAACTGAAAAATGGCATCTACAGTACAATTACTATGTGTCAAGGAAGGTAGTCGTTTACGTGTAAGGATAACTACACCTGGATATCTTACTACTGCAAATGTACAATTTCCTAGAGATTTACGCGTTGAAGGTCGTCGTTATGAAATGCCTGCTTATGCTGTTACATTAATTAATACACGTGGTAAATATTATTATTCTGCTACTACTAAATCATCTATTAAAATTATTGAATCTACTACTACAATTGATACTGCAAACATTACTGTTTATGAAGATACTGAATCAACTGACTGTGCTATCTGTTTTGCTGTTGAAAAATCAGTTGTATTCTATCCATGCGGACATTTCTATACATGTGGAGATTGTTCAAACAGAATTACGAATTGTCCTATATGTCGTGTACAAATACAAGCAAGAATTGATAGAAGTCTTGTACAATAAACTACTGTCTTACTGTTTACTGTCTTACTGTTTACTGTCTTACTGTTTACTGTCTTACTGTTTACTGTCTTACTGTTTACTGTCTTACTGTTTACTGTCTTACTGTTTACTGTCTT